>Ga0210386_10000036_pt1 | contig 96336 bp, 64 predicted proteins | sample IncBWH32OmetaG_FD_160091 | JGI IMG/M metagenome (GOLD analysis project Ga0210386, IMG submission 160091) | Forest soil microbial communities from Barre Woods Harvard Forest LTER site, Petersham, Massachusetts, United States - Inc-BW-H-32-O ...
GGCCACACTGTCGGAGCAGCTTGTCCGCCTGGCGTCTTTAGTCCATTGCAGTCGCGGCGTCAAGCTGGGGCGGACCACTTTCTTTTCGGGAGGCCGTAACCAGCGACTCCCTCTCGGTATGTAGTTCGCGCGAGTGTTTGCCCAGCTCGCGTCGTTTAGCCCCTCCTCGACGGCACGGCGGATGTTCTCGACCTTCCGGTCGATGGCGGCGATCCGCTCGCCAGCGTCCGGCCTGAAGTTGGTGGACGCCTCCCAGATTTGTCGTAGTTCCTTGTTGACTGCGCGCGTGAACTTCTGCGGGTCGGCGCATAGATCGAGTACGCCACGCAATCCGCTTAGGACTTCAGATTCGACCTACGGCTGGGGCACGTACGCACCCGAGCCGCAACCCATACCGCTCCGATAGGGCTGGCTTCTGCACACGTAGTGGAACCGGCCATCGGTGTGGAAGCCGATCATGTTCGCACCGCAGCGACTACAACGGAATAAGCCACCGCTCAGTAGCTAGCGCGAGGTGCGGCTCCGGGTGGCTCCGGCGTTGAATTGCTTCTTGCCACTAAACGACCGTCGTGCTTCGGCAATTCTCCTCGCCTCCTCTTCGGTGATGAGTGCTTCGTGGCCGCGCTCTGCAATCACCCAGTCCTCTGGTGGCCGTTCCCGACCGGCCTTCGTGTGAACGTTCCACACTGCGTAACCGCAATACTGCATGAGCACATGCGGCTGCAGTAGGGCGTACCACGTGGAGATTCCCCAATACTCTTTCCGGCGACCCGGAATCCCCGTCTTTTCGCAGAACGCCCGAAGTTCTTCGAGCGATGCGCCATTGCCTGCGAGTTTCACCAGGCAGTGTCGCGCCCACTCCCGCATCGGGCGCCCCGCGACCATCGTTTCATCCGGCACCCAGATGCTCTTGATGAGAGGGCGCCCTCGTTTAACCTCGCCCCGCTGGAGTCGCTCTGCGCCGTAGCCGAAAAGAGGCTGGCCGCCGTTCTTGAAGCGCCAGCCGGTTTCGACGTCTCGGGTCTGGACGTTCGCGCGCCAGCCCTTGCGGGTGTGGAACGCCACCTCCTTGCTGTATGCTTTCGTTCTTGGCAAACGTGATCGCCTGCATATAGACACCGGCGGCGGTATCGTCGTCTACTTTAGGGTTCGTAACCGACAGCACCTCCACGCCGGCGCGACGAAGTTCCTGAATCTCGCCCTTGCCGGTGCTGCTGTCACAACCGAACCGCGAGAAATCATGGACGATGATCACAGAGAAGTCGGGGGCGCCGCGGGCGCGGTCGATCATTCGATGAAATTCGTGCCGCCGCGCCTGGTAGCGGTAGGCACTGGCTGCCTCTTGGAACGCAGCTACAATCTCGATCTTGTGCGATTCCGCGTAACGGCGGATTTCATGGGGTTGTTCGGGCATGGAGAGCCGCGCTCCTCTTATTGCCCCATTCATGTGCCGCTTCGCTAAACTTCGTCAGGTGGATTGGCTCCGCGAGGGAGCCCCTTTGCGGAGGCCTCGGCTCCAGGTGGTTCACGGAACGGTTCCACCGAAATGCGTTCGTAACAAACTTCCAGCACGGTCAGGTAAGCTGTACCGCTCGGCGCCTGGAGAACTACGCGATCGCCCGCTGCCGACTTCATCAACGCGCGCGCCAGAGGCGACACCCAACTGATGTGGTTGCGGTTGAGATCGATCTCGTCGGTGCCCACGATGCTCACCACTCGCTCCGTTCCCGCGGCATTGGCATAGCGCACAGTCGCTCCGAAGAATGCCCTCGTCGCGGCCTGCCCCGCTCTCGGAGTTTCCGGGTCAACCACTTCCGCGGACTCGATTCGCTTCGTGAGAAAGCGAATCCGTCCATCGATCTGGCGCAGCCGCCGCTTGCCGTACTGATAGTCGGCGTTTTCGCTGCGATCGCCGTTGCTCGCAGCCCATGCCACCACCTCAGTCACGGCCGGGCGTTCCCTGGTTAGCAGAAACCGGCGCTCATCTTTGAGGCGCCGCAGGCCGTCTGGCGTTATGTAGTTCTTGCTTGGCGTCGCGGGCTCGTCCCCTTGCGATTTTCTTGTAAACCCTTTTCGCATATCTTAGTCCTACCAGCGGGAATCCAGTGGTGCCACACAGCTCTCAGGATGTGCACAGTGCGACGCCTGTTCTTACGTTGTCGCCCCGATTCTGCCCTGAAATTGCTCAAGCACGATCCACAAATGAAATTGGCGCAACGCAGGAAGCCGTGAAAAAATTAGAGGCCCCAATAAACGCGGAGTGAAACCACTGCAGGTTGTCCGAGTTCCTGGGGGGAGTTCGCCTGCCCTAACTGATTGTTTCACGTCTTCCAATCTCTTATTGATCCGATCCGTCATCTCGGACAAGTGCGGGCGAAGGCATGCTGAGCGCGGAATGCTCGCGCAAAGTCGGCCAGCGTTTAGCGATCCCATGATGGCGGCGGTCGAGAAAAAGCCGCGGAAAAATCGGCCTGATAAGCAACATTGGTCTTTTGTCTGGCGTTATCTATGGCCCAACAACAGCCAGCATCAGCATGGTTGGCGACGAAACTCCGCCGATGGTCGCTTGCACGGGCCAAACGCCATTGGCCAGTGTTGTGGGCACTTGAATCGCAACTTGATATAGACCTGCAAAGCCCGGTGCGAGGGCTGTGCCAAAAACCTTCGCCGAAACATTTCCGATGGTCACCGTCGGCAATGTGCTGGTGTTGTAGATGACCGTAGATGGGACTTCGATGCCCGGCAACGTGGGCGGAGTGGTGACTCCGAAACCAGTGCCCCATAGGATAATTACGTCGCCCTGCTTGGCGGGCGTTGTGCTCAGACTCGAAAAAGTTCCGCTCGCCGCCGCGTAGCTGAAGTCCTGCCGCGTCGCCACCACTTGATTATTCGGCCAGCCGAAAAAGGCCGGGGCAAAGGAAACCACCGTGGTATTCACGGCGCTACTCGAACCATTCACGTTCCTCACCACCACCGGCTGCGGGCCCGGCGGCAGGTTGGGCGGCACAATGAAGTTGATCTGAGTGGGGCTCACGTAGTAGACGTATCCCTGCTCATCGCCCAAAGTCACGCTCACTCCGTCGACCGCTGTGGGCAGATTCCCGTTCACGATGAACTTGTCCCAGTTATCCGTCATCGCCGCCAGGTTGCTCCCTTCCACGCTGGCCCATGATCCCGAGACGATGCCCTCCCCGAAGCTTGCTCCATTCACGACGCCGTCGGCCGCAATCACTGGGGCGCTGCCCGAAGTGCCGCCTCCCACCGCCGCCACTCCAAACACTTCGCGCACGCGGTAGTGTCCCCCGTGGGCGATGTAGAGATTCCCCGCGGTATCCACCGCTACGTTGCGGTTATTCTCCAATGACGCGCTCGTAGCGGGACCGCCATCGCCGGGATTGAAACTGAACGCCCCTCCGGCGATGGTGGTCGCGGTTCCTGCGGTAACTTTCCACACTCGCCCCGTATCGTTGATGAACACGTTGCCGCCCAAGTCGGCAGCCACCCAGGTGGGGATCATGCCGATAGAGGTTGGCGGTCCGCTGCTAGCGAGGTTAACCGCCTGGCCGTTGGCGGCGAACGTACTGATGTTCCCCGACCTGTCGATCTTGCGCACATAGAAGGTGTCGTCGGCGAAGTACACGTTGCCCGCGCCATCCGCCGCTATGCCCTGCGGCAGGTTTACCGTTGCATTCGCCGCCGGTCCACCGTCCCCGGTGTAGCCGGCTGTTCCCTTGCCCGCGATCGTATGGATGATGCCCGACGTGTCGATCTTACGGATGCGATCGGTGTTGATTTCCGCGATATAGATGTTGCCCGCCGGGTCCAGCGCGATGCTGGATGCGGAGACCACCGCCGCATTCGCCGGACCGCCGTCTCCCGAATCCTGCCCGAAGCCCTGCGTCACGAAGTGAATGTTTCCGCTGGTATCGATTTTGATGAGTGGGCCCCCGGTCGCTAGAAAAATGTCGCCCGCGCCATCCACCTTGATGTCGGTCGCCGAGATTGTCGTGCCGGTGGCGGCCACGCCATCGGTGGGCGCCTGATTACCGCCACCCGCGATGGTGTTGATAATTCCGGCGGCGTTCACCTTGCGAACGCGACTGTTCCCTTCGTCGAGAAGATAGATGTTGTTTTGCTTGTCGGCCGCCACGGCAACCTGTGACGAGATTTCCGCGCTGGTCGCCAGTCCCCCGTCGCCCGTGAATCCGGACATTCCGTTGCCCGCGAATGTCGTAATGTTTCCGGCGGTTTGAGCCTGGATTCCGGGCTCCAGATACAGGGCCAAAAGAAGTGCGGTGGAGAATGTGAAGCGAGTCATAGTGCTGCGGCGTCCCTGCCCTCTGTTAATTAGAACAGCTCCCGAGAACTGATTCAATTTGTCCGGGCAGCGTATCTTTGCCCGGTCGAAGCCCGGGGCGATCCTCCTCGTCGCGGGATCTCCTTCGCCGCCACTTCCCGAGAATCCAGTGTCGCGAGTGGGTAACTCTAGCTCTGTGAAAGCATCAGGTGTGGTCCGCAAGAATCGTCCTTAAGCGGCACAGCGAGTAACGATGACGGACGAGGGGTGGGCTGCACTGCTGACGATGCGGTTTCATAGTCTGCAAGTATAGTAGCTGGCTAACGTACCTTGATACAGCTCGTCCATTCCCAGGAGGTGAACGCTCATGAGGCGATTGTTGGTGGTTTTGTGTGTGGCCTGCCTGTCGCTAGCAGCTGACAGTCGGTATCACGAGGACTTCCATTACCGTTACGCGCAAAGCCCCGGCGGGCGGCTTTCGGTGGAAAACTTCAACGGCTCGGTTGAGATCAGCGGTTGGGATCAGAATAGCGTGGATGTCTCCGGAACTAGGTATGCCGATTCGGAGACGAGACTTCACGACGTGCGTATTGACATATCGAATCAAACCAACCGAGTCCAGATCCGGACTCTGCGTCCCGATAGGGATCATAGAGGCCATACGGGAGCCAAATATGTTATACGGGTGCCGCGGCAGACGGAGTTGGAACGCATCGAGAGTTCCAACGGATCGATGCGAATAGAGAATATCGATGGTAATATGACGCTGCATACGTCTAACGGATCGGTTCACCTGTCCGATATCCACGGGAACGTTGACGCGAACTCCTCGAATGGGAGTATCGAGGTGAGAAACGTGGAAGGTCGTATGAGTTTCGAAACATCGAACGGCAGCGTGCGCGCAGAGAATGTTCACGGCGGCATACACGCTCACACGTCGAATGGAAGCGTGGATCTAGAACTCGGGACTCTGGCGATCGGCGATTTGACCGCCTCGACGAGCAACGGTGGGATCACAGTACACCTGCCGGCGTCAACGAACGCCACCATCAGCGCACGTACGTCCGGCCACGATCGCATTTACAGCGATTTCGACGTTACCGTACGTGGCATCCTGAGCGCATCCAGGCTCGAAGGCACTCTGGGGGGCGGCGGACCCAGAATCGAACTCAGCACGTCGAATGGGAACATCCGGCTGGCGCGTTCTACGTTTTAGCTTAGTCCAGTTGTCGTCTTGCAAAAAGCCTTGAAGGAAGACTGATAGGCGACGCGCGATTTCATAGACTTCGCCTAAGCGCTTTCTGCAGCCACTAGAATATGACCATATTCGTTTCGATCAGCGGAGGCCAGTCTGTCCATTTCGTGCGCCGGATGTGTGCGGACACGAACAGTCAGCGTGGATCACTGGTCGCGCGCACATCCTTGAGGAGAATACGACATGCCGGGTAGCTGGTAGCCTCCGAGGTTTCGCCGTGCCACTCGCGGTCATCAGGACGTGCCGAATAACGCCCGCGAGATTCAGTTTCACCTCATAGTTGAGGCCGTTCCGGTGAAGGGATCGGCACACCCCCAGGAGGACGGGGGTTTGAGGCATAGTCTCGCAGAAATGACCGCGAGCGGTATCACGTTCCGATGAGACTAACGTACGTGATGAAATTCGTGTCCAACATGGACACAGCTGTAAAGTTCTACCGAGACACGTTGGGGTTGCCGCTTAAATTTCAATCACCCGGTTGGAGCGAGTTTGCTACGGGCGATATTACGCTGGCCTTGCATCCGGCTTCGGAGAAGAATCCCCCGGGAAAGGTGGAGCTGGGGTTTTCGGTGGAAGACTTGGAGGCATTTCATGCCGACTTGGCCGCGAAGGGCGTCCAGTTTCCCATGGCTCCCAAGGCGGAGGATTTCGGCTCGTTAGCGCAATTTCTGAATTCTGAAGGAGCGGCGTGCAGCGTGGCCCAGGAAAAGAAGTGACTTCGCGAAAATGCTGTTGGATAGATTCCTTGCCAGAGATCAGGACCACACCTTCCGGTGGCGCGTGATCCAGAGGCAATCCATAAAGCAGTGGACGACTCACCGACAGGAATCCAAGACGTGCGATAATCCCCGCCATGGCACTTGTCGGGCGTCGTGAATTCCTGGTTCGCTGTGGTCGCACAGCGCTTGGCGCGTCCTGCTTCTCATTTCCGACTGCCGCCAAGGAGAGAGGCTCTTGGCAGCGCCATATCAACGATTTGGAAAAGCGAATTCCCCAACTTCTCCTGGAATCCCACGTTCCCGGATTGTCTATCGCCATCATCAAGGATGGCAGGGTTGCTTGGCGGCGCGGATTCGGCTTGAAGGACGGGGAGGCGAAAACCTCGGTTGATAGCACCGCAGTGTTTGAAGCCGGTTCGTAACTTGTGCCAACGCGAGCAAGTGAGTGCGAAATTTTGCCTATAGGGAGCTTTCGACAGGCACACTCTAGCTCGCCGTCCTGAGAAGCCCTACTCGGCTTCGAAATAGTGGCCGATGTCCTGGAACCCGTTCATCGCGAGGCGGCAGGATTGGCCAGGGCCATGGAAGCGCGCGCGGTGCCAGTGGCCGCGCGGCGTGTAAACGACATCACCCTCATCGGCAACGATTTCGGGCGCACCCTCGATCCGGTAGTTCATCTGGCCCTTGAGGATGATCCAGAACTCGGCGCACTCGGCGTGGAAGTGCCCTTTGTCGGAATCCTTGGCCGGCGGCAGTTTGGCCGCTTCGCCGAGGATGATGTTGGCGACAGCGCGGTCGTCGGCGATGAACCGGTTCTGTTTCTCGGTTCCGTCGGCTACTTTGTTGAAGTCCAGGTATGGGCGATTCCCCTGTTCCCAGGTGCCGCGCGAGGCGATGGTCGCCTTGATCCAATTGATGCCATCGACGATGGGCGGCTTTACATCGGCGGGGTACATCAGGCGGGCGCCCGCGATGTTGACTTCAAAACGCAGGGACGGCTTGTCTCCCACTGTCTCCATCGTATAAAAAGTGCGATACGGGACCTGAACTAGATACCCCTTTGTGGCGACGAAAGGCTCCACTTTATCGATGGTGAAACGAATAGCGCCGTCCTGAATCACCCACCACTCGCGAGTGTCGGGATGAGCGCGCCGTAGCGTCTTTTCGCCGGGCGCCATCTGAATGTAGTCGGCGTGAAGAAATTCATCGTCGACCACCGTCACCTTCCAGTTTTTCAGCCCCTTATGGTCGGCCAGAATGTTCGAAAGCTTCGTCAGAGGTTTCATGGGAGCTTTCCAGGGCTCCAGGGCGGCGGGCGTTGGCTTGGGAGCCCAAACGGCCTGGTTTATTTTGGTTCCGTAGTTCTGGGACCACAGCGAAGTGAGAAACAACGAGCCGCACACGAGAGCGGCAGCGGCAGAGACAACGTGGGCGAAAGACTTCATGAGAAACTCTCCTGCAATAAATTAGACCGAAACCGTCCCGGAGTCTATCACGAACGGGAGGCGGCGCGCCAGCTTAGCCCGGCCACGCAATGCGGTAGGCTTCGCTCGCCATCCGCGCGCTTGTTGTAAGCCCCTAATCACTGAGCCATCTGGGGCCTGTCCAATGTACGGTTCGATTCGTTTAGTGCTTCAGCGCGGCTAAGAACTAGTCCCCAACCGGTTTGAAGTAGACACCATCGGTACTCCGTGTCGACTGGTTTGACAGGCTCTGGTCATCGGACAATGTCGGAAAAATATCCGGCCATATCGGTAGCTTCCCGCCGCCCTCCGTCAGTTTCGATCAGCCACATCCCGATTCGGCGTCCCTCCTCCGACTATCCTGGTTCCGAGGGAACAGTTCGATTCCTAAACGCTGGGCGACTTTGCGCGGCATAGAGATTACACTGGGCGGCCAGGTCGGCCTTCCGCTCTTGCGTATGGTTTTGGACAGGTGTTAGCATGAAGCACCGTGAGTTTTTGTCACCGCCACATCACACACAGTTGCTGTCATACCATTAGGGGTTCCGAATACCGGTTGCCTGGGAGAACCGATGGCAATCGACCCGATTCGACACGAAACTGATCGACACGCTTTTAACCGGCTACAGGAAGACAAAGAAACGAAGACACAGAGGAGACTGTCGATAATGGGAGCGCTGGTCCTCGCGGCCTGCGTGGGCACAGGTACGGCCAGAGCCGATACGGTCGCCATCAACCTGGCGGGGCCCATTAACGCTCCCGGTGGCGCCCTGCCATTCAACTACACCCAGGGAAGCTATCTCACGGGTTTCGTGTTCCGGGTAAACAGTGCCATCAGTATCACCCAACTCGGCTTCTACGACTCTAACCTGACCAGTGTGCCCGAAACGTTCGTGAGTTCCGCGGTCGGAGTTTACGACATGACCACGAACACCCTTCTGACTTCGGCCACCGTGCTGCCATCCGCTCCGGCGACCGGCTTATTCAGATATGTTTCCATTATTCCCCTCACGCTCAACACCGGTCACACCTACGCCATCGTCGGGGTCACAGGCACCAATTATTATACGGTCGGGGTGCAGGCGAGCGCCGCGCCTGCGGATGCCGCGATCACTTATGTGAGCACTGCCTACTACACCGCCGGGACCTCAACCCTCGTCGAGCCCAATCTCTTCTCCCAGGGGAATATCTTCGGAAATGCCCCCCCACCGAACACTCTCAACGACTTTGGACCGAATTTCCAGTTCACGGCGGCCGACGCTGTGCCCCCGCCGGCCATTACTCCCAACGGCATCGGCCCCAATGATAGTTCCGCTACCACGATCGAGGCGGGCGAATGGGCCTCGATCTACGGCGTCAATCTCGCCGGCGCCTCCGCGACCTGGACCGGCAACTTCCCCACATCACTCGGCGGCACCAGCGTCACGATTGACGGAAAACAGGCTTATTTGTGGTATGTCAGTGCCAGTCAGATCAACTTACAGGTTCCGGACGATGCAGCAACAGGATCCGTCGCGGTCGTGGTCACCACGCCGAACGGAACTGCATCATCCACCGTTACACTCGCTCAGTTTGCTCCTTCGTTCAACTTGCTCGATACTAAACACGTTGCGGGCATCATCCTGAGATCGAACGGCTCCGGGGCCTACGGAGGAGGCACCTATGACATCATCGGCCCGACCGGGACAGCGCTTGGTTATGCGACGGTCGCGGCGAAAGCGGGCGACAGCATTGAGCTTTTCGGCGTGGGATTCGGACCGACCAGTCCGCACGTGGCCGCAGGCGCGATATTCTCTGGATCGGCGTCCACTACTAACACCGTGAGCCTCCGCATCAACAACGCGAGCGTCAATCCGTCCTTCGCCGGATTGTCCGCAGCCGGCCTCTATCAGATCAATTTCACCGTCCCAGCAGGCCTTGGCACGGGCGACGTCGCGCTGGTGGCAACCGTTGGCAGCGCGTCGACCCAACCCAGCGTCGTCATCTCGCTGCAGTAGCACGCACCGTGATCGTTGCGGCGGCTAACCCCCGGCTATTCGGCAGGCTGCCGCAAATATCTCCAGCCTGACGGCGTAACGTTTACCGAGGTGGCCCCTCCTCTCGAAATTGACCAAGAACGCGCCCGTTGTGAGCCGTTGTCGGTAGCTATTTTTTCGCATAAGCGTTACACGACCCATTAGAACGGTGTGTATCCTAGACGAGATCGAATCAAGGAGCCGCTGCCGAACCGTATCCTTCGCCGGACCGGAGCTACCTCAAGTGGTCTGGACAGGCCACCTACGAAAACACGATTCTTCCTTTGGATTTTGGCGAAGTATCAATATGCTGTACTCATCAGAATGAACCGGGGCTTTTCCTTGTCAGCGCTTGGGATGTAGTCCCGCGATCTCCAATCCTCCGTGAGAATGGCATCCATCTGCTGCGGTTCAAGGTTTTTTCAGAAGGTTTCCCGCTGCTCACATTCGCAGTGCGGTTCGATCTTCAATGGCAGCAACCCACGCTCTCTATTTGGGACTCTTCTACTGCTGAGATAGCTAAATCACGGCAATGATTACTTGCCGAGTCGCTAAGCGTCAAGAATCACTTTCAATTCCTCACCAGTTGCGCTAACTCGAAAACTATTATAAATTCCCAATTCGGAAGCTGACTACGGCTTGTATCGAACCCGTTATCACTCATTATCGGCAGCCATCCTGTCCAAATGCGATCAGCAGATGTAGCCTTCCCTCGTCCGCTACTTGGCAGTGGCCTATCCGCACTCTCTCAGTGATATGATCCTACTGACTAACCCATGGAAGGCCATTCGGTCTCCCACTACACGATCGGGGAAAAGCTCGGCGAGGGCGGTATGGGTGTGGTCTACAAGGCCCGTGACATACGGCTCGACCGCTTCGTCGCGCTGAAGGTTCTGCCTGCCGATAAAGTCGCCGATCCCGAGCGCAAGCGACGCTTCGTACAAGAAGCTAAAGCCGCCTCCGCCCTAAACCATCCCAACATTATTACCATCTACGACATCGACCGTGCGGACGGCATCGACTTCATCGCCATGGAGCACGTCGAAGGCAAGACGCTTGATCGGCTAATTCCCCGTCACGGGATGCGACTGAACGAGGTCCTAAAGTACGCTATCCAGATAGCCGCTGCTCTTGCGCGCGCCCATGCTGCCGGCATCATCCACCGCGATGTCAAGCCCGCCAACATCATGGTCACGCCCGATGGCCACGTGAAAGTGCTGGATTTCGGACTGGCTAAGCTGACCGAGGTCATCGAAGGCAACACGCAAGCTCCCACAACACCGATGGGGGCCGCGGACGCCAACCGAACCGCGGAGGGTACAATTCTCGGCACCGTCGCTTACATGTCACCCGAGCAGGCCGAGGGCAAGGTGGTTGACGCGCGCGGTGATATCTTCAGCTTCGGCTCGGTGCTGTACGAGATGATTACTGGCCGTAGCGCCTTCCGGGAGGAGATCAAGATCTCTACGTTGGCCGCGATATTGCACAAGGAGCCGCCTCAGGTCCGCGAAGTTGCACCAGATACGCCGCGCGATCTTGAAAAAATCGTCGCCCGTTGCATGCGTAAAGACCCGAGTCGCCGCTTTCAAGGTATGGCCGATGTGAAGGTTGCCCTGGAGGAACTAAAGGAAGAGTCCGAGTCTGGCAAGCTCGACATCGGAGTGCCGGCGACCAAAACGCGTCCGGGCGTCAAACTGTCTCGACGCTTCGCCACGATGGCGCTCCCCGTGATTCTCGTTGCGGCCGGAACCATCTGGTCGCTGAGCAGGAACAAAACCAAGCCGCTCTCGAAAACGCCCACCCTGGTCCGTCTCACTTCCGATTCCGGCCTCACGACCGACCCCGCTCTCTCGCCTGATGGCAAGCTGCTAGCCTACGCCTCCGACCGCACTGGCGACGGCAATCTCAATATTTGGGTGCAGCAAGTGAGCGGCGGCGAGGCCATTCGTCTCACCCGCGGTCCAGCCGATGACAGCGAGCCCGCATTCTCGCCCGACGGCGGCAAGATCGCCTTTCGCTCAGAGCGGGAAGGCGGAGGAATCTACATTATGTCCGCCTTGGGTGGCGAAGCAAGACGGATTGTCCGGCAGGGCCGTCGTCCCCGTTTTTCTCCAGACGGCACACATATCGCTTATACCGTCGGTGAACAGCAATTCACGGCTGCCGCAAAGTCATTCGTGGTCGCGTCCGATGGCGGTCAGCCGCAGCAGATCCAACCTAAATTCTACTCAGTCATCGCGCCGATCTGGTCACCGGATGGCAAGCATATTCTGTTCCTCGGCACGCAGGATGGTCCGTTGAACCCGGATTGGTGGGTTGCCTCGTTGGATGGAGCTCCCGCTGTCAAGACGAATGCAACCACCGTAATTCGTGAACACCGGTTGACCTTACCCCTTCACAGTTTGTGGATGGCCGAATCCAATGCCATCGTTATCAGCGCCCGCTCCGGAGACGCTGTGAATCTGTGGCAGTTTGTCATCTCACCCAAGACCTTGCAAGCCACTGGCGAGCTCCGCCAACTCACTTCCGGCGCGGGGCTCGAAGTTCAGCCATCCGTCGCGGCAGGTCAGATTGCTTTCTCCGTGCTATCGGAAAACACCAATGTGTGGAGGCTTCCCGTTGACGCCAATGCCGGAATGGTCCTCGGCGAGATGGAACGGGTTACCGAGAGCGCCTATCGTGACATGTCGCCCTCCATCTCAACGGACGGAACCAAACTCGCCTATAGTCGGGGCAGCGGAGGATCGGGGATCATTTCGCTGAAAGATCTTCGAAACGGCAAAGAAACTCAGTTATCGAACACTGGAGGCATTGCGCAGATGAGCGCCGACGGGTCCAGGGTGGTCTATAACAAATCTGAGAATCAGAAAATCTCCTTGTACACGATGCCCACCAATGGCGGCGAAGCGGAAAGAGTCTGTCAGGATTGCCGACCGCCGAATGGTTGGTCACATGATGGAAAGAGAGTCTTGTATGAGATGTTCGCTGGGCGGGCCATCGTCTTAGTCGACGTCGCTACTGGAGAGAAAACGGAAATCCTGAACCATCCGAAGTACGGTCTTTCACGCGGCCGATTCTCTCCCGACGACCGCTGGATTTCATTTCATTCGATAACGGCGTCCGCCCGGCAAATTTTCATCGCACCATTTCACGGGGCCGCTGTCATACCAGAGAACGAATGGATTCCAATCACCGACGGCCGGGACATGGATCGCTACGCTTCCTGGTCGCCCGATGGCAACTTGCTTTACTTTCTCTCCGAGCGGGATGGCTTTCGCTGTATTTGGGCGCAGCGCCTCGATCCTGTAACAAAGCATCCTTCTGGACAGGAATTCCCCGTCCGCCACTTCCACACTTCGCGGCGCTCGCTGATGACCATCGGTGACCCGGTCTTCTTGGGCATGTCGGTGGCTGTGGACAAACTGGTTTTCAGCATGGTCGAACGAACCGGCAATATTTGGATGACAAAACTTCCGTGACACAACGTCTACGACGCTGCCATCGGGTGTGCACTCTTTGCCTCGGCCGGTGTCAGCCGGAACTGCAAGTTCCAGTAAGGCTTCTCAAGCTGTCGCAAAAGACACGTCTAAAGACTCGGCTCCTCCGAAATCCAATCCGAGTCAAACCGGTAAAAACTTTAGACAGCCGAGGTCCTGGAATCACCGCCCAGATAAGCAGTTCTGGGTCGATGAAACAGGCGTCACCCACGCCCATTCTGAAGGCAAGCAGTCAGAAGCCGGATCTGCCTGTCGGGAAACAAGTGCGCGATGCTGTGCAGAAGGGGATTGGCGGTCAGCAGGCCATGAAGTCGCCACAGGGAGCGAAACCGCTGGCTGCCGGCTCGCCTGGCTCGATTGCTGGTATTAGAGGATGCAGTCTGCGGAACCTGAAGAAAGGTCAGCAGTCCTTCAATCCCCTGTAGAACAACCGGAACCGCTGCTGTCGATAACATGATCGAAACCCATAATCACGTCCTTCCTAAACCTCTATTTCGGGGAAATTTAGAGATTGATGATCCCGCGTTTTAGCCCTATCGTAACGGCATGGGCCCGATCGTGAACGCCAAGCTTGGTGAAAATGCTCTTCATGTGGCCCTTCACGGTTTCTTCCGTGATGGAGAGCTTGGCGGCGATCTCTTTGTTCGCATTGCCGCCGGAAATCAGGCTTAGTACCTCAATTTCCCGCGAGGACAATGCCTCATCGGCGGCATGCTCGGCCAGTTCCTTTGCCACCTCGGGCGGTATCCGCCTTTCCCCGGCGTGCACCATACGGATGATCTCTACCAGGTCTTTCCGCACCTGACTCTTGAGCAGGTAGGCTCGAGCGCCGGCTTTAATCGAGCGCAATACCTGAACGTCTCCCGCGTAAGTCGTTAGAACGATGATTCGCGCCCCAGGGAATTCCTCGCGAATCGCGATCATGGCGTCGAGACCATCCACTTCCGGCATCTGCAAATCCATCAGGGTGACATCCGGACGATGTGTTCGAAATTGTTCGATCGCCTCGCGACCATTCGAAGCCTCGGCAACCAGGGTTATATCCGACTGACTGGCCACGAGCGCGGCCACGGCCTCGCGGAGGAGCGGATGGTCGTCGACAGAGAGAACGCGAATGGGGCCAGAATTAGCGCTCATTAGCTCCTCCCTTCGCCTTGCGAAAGAGTCGAAGACCACCGCGGCCGTGCACCTTCTCGTAAACAATGGAGCCTGGGATGCGCAATTCCACCTCCGTGCCCGCTCCGACTTCGCTCCACATCTCCAGTTGCGCGCCGATCTGTTGAGCGCGCTCGCGCATGCCCGGCAAGCCCCAGTGTCCGTCCCGTCCCGAGTGCAGGTGCTTCGGGTCAATCCCCTTTCCATCATCCCGGACGCGCAGCCGAAGAACGCTCTCGCCATAGGTGATATCCGCTTCGATTTGACTTGCCTGCGCATGTCGGAACGCATTTCGCAGCGCCTCACGCGCAATTCGGTAAATGTCATCGCGGAGGATTGGATGGAGCTCCCGCGGTGTACCCTCTACCGAAACGCGGAACGTCGCCGGACGGTTCTCGCCATCGCTGGAGCCAGCGAGCTCTTCACCCAACGCGGTCACAGAGTGGGACAGTTCGTTGGTAACCGTCGTAGAGGAACGTATGTTCTGAATCGCGTTGCGGCCTTCAACAATGGCCTGATCGGCCCGATCGAGAACTTTTTCGAGAGCTTCCTTCCCTTTGCCGGGCGGAAGCATATCGTTTACAGCTTGAAAATGGAACATTAACGCTTGAAAACTCTGCAATAGCGTGTCGTGTAGTTCGCGGGAAACTCGCAGGCGCTCGTCAACGCGGCCTTCGAGACGCGCGTTGAATTCCCGGGCGATCTGCAACACGCGGTATCGATAAAGCAGCCAGAACAATGCCAGAAAAGCAGCGGCGCACGACACCTGGAACCAAAGCGTTTGATAGTAGGTTGGTGCAACAGAAAAATCGAGAGAAGCGCCGGCTTCATTCCAGACGCCGCTGTTATTGCACGCCATAACGCTGAAGCGGTAATTCTTAGGCTTGAGATTGGTATAGAACGCCTGGCGGCGATTCCCCGCATCCTGCCATTCGCCATCGTAGCCTTCCAGTCTGTAGCGAAACAGCACCTTCTCCGGCGCAACCAGGCTGAGCGCCGTGTAGTCGATTTCGAGGTCGCGGACCAGCGCCGGCAGCCGTAAACTCGCCTTTTCATCGGAGGGGACGTCGTAGGTCTTATGATTGGCGGTGACCTGCTCGATCCGCATCGGCGGCACAATCCGGTTAAATGGAAGATGGCGCGCATCGACTAGGCTGACACCATCCGATGGCAGGAACCATAATTGTCCACCCGCGGACTTGGCGGCGTGCGGCGTGTAGAAATCATAATCTTCGAGAGTCCTGACTCCATCGGAACTGTCCAAGGACTTGGCTTGGATGGCCGGCTTAGCGTCCTTATCTCGGTCCACCGCGGCGGCCCACGCGTCCAACTCGGAGCGCGCAATTCGCACTAAGCCGCAGGTCATGTACAGCCAGAACGAGTGGTCATTGTCCTCCAGCGTCCAATTAGTCGAATTACAGGGCAACCCGTTCTTACTCGAAAGCGTGGCGAGACGGCCGTTCCTCAGCCGGCTGAGCCCGCCTTCGGTGGCCGCCCAAATCGTTCCGTCCGGATCGGAGCGAAGGTCGTTCACTCGGCCTTGGCCCAACCCGTCCGAAGCTGAATAGGAGGCGCGAACCTGGCCGTCAGCGAAATAGACGATGCCGCCCCCATAAAATCCGACCCACGTGCCGCGCCGTGAAGGACCAACGGCGAGAGATAGCGCGATGTCATTATGTCCCAGCTTGGTCCAAGGATACATTTGGACCTTGCCGTCAATTAGCAACTGAATAAGACCGCGATCCTTGTTGGCGATCCATAGATCACCGGCGCCACCCTCGGTAATGGAATACACTGGCCCGCCGGGGACATTCTTAACAGCGACGAACCGGCCATTCTCGAGATAGCCGAACTCGCGCAGCGTCGACGCCCAGATTCGCCCGCGACTGTCCTGAAACAGAGATCCCGCGTAATTTCCATTGAGCAGCCCGAAGCTTGTAATCCGCCCGTTGTTCCACCGGTTTAAACCGCGCCGGGTACTAAGCCAAATGCTGCCATCCCGATCCGCGAGTACCGACACCACGCTGGCACTCGACAAACCCTGGTTGAAAGAAAGTGTAGGGACGGAGAACTCGCGAAAACGGTCTAGCCCGCCATGGGTGCCCACCCAAAGACTGCCTTCACGATCCTCAAAGAGCGCCGAAACGTAATCGCCGGAGAGTCCATCGGCCTGTGCGAAAACATCCGTCCTTCCCCTGTGGACATGCGTCAGACCCGCGTCTGAAGTTCCGATCCATAGGTTCTCATCGCGATCGCGGAGCAGTCGCGAGACGGTGAAATGCTGCACGGAATTTGGAAGCGGATATGCCTCGATTTTCGTCCCAACGAGTCGCCGGACGCCGATGCGCGGGCCGAACAAGAGCGCGCCGTCATCGCCTTCGGCCAACCCTTGGATTCCCATGCCCGGCCCCGGCGCCGGATAGAATTCCGAAGGGCCAGGTTTCCATCGCCACAGTCCGTCCCGCACTCCCACCCAGAGATTGCGCTCGCGGTCCTCATACACGCTGCGAATTCCGTTAACAAAACCTCCGTCCTCTCCATAGCACTGGACGCTGCCCGCGTGAATCGCGCACAGCTTTGCAGGGGGCGGAAACCCGACCCCGCCGACCCACACCGTGCCCTCGCTGTCCTCGAGCATGGGAGCGCGAACCCACTGTCCGGCAAGCTCCGGATACTGGGTTAGCTTCCCGTCCTTCCAGCTCGCAAGTCCTTTCGAGGTGCCGATCCACAGAGTCCCGTCGCGCGCCGCGAGCAAGCTGAAAACGCTGTTGGAAGGCAAATACTGCCCCTGCGGTGGCTGCCATGGCACAATCCGGACTCCATCGAAGCGCAGCAGCCCGAATTCCGTCCCCAGCCATAGATAACCGTCCGGCGTCTGCGCAATCGAGCCGATGGTGCCCTTCACAAAGCCGTCCCGGACTTTCCATGCAGTGTGCGCGTACTCGCTGACGTCCAGCGCCGGATTCAATGCCAACGCACATGGGCAGACTAGTGTGATCAGGCCTAGGACGCAAACGGCTTGTTTCTTCCGATCGCGGTCCATGTGAGATCTATTATCCCGCTTCACGGCGGGCACAGGCGTAATTATCCCTCCAACCTTTTCATGTACGCTACCCCCCGCACCGCGAGACAGACATGCGGGGCCAATCGAGTCTGGCTTCAACCAGTCAATCGATCGATGATACTATCTCAGTTGTGAGTCCCCAGTATCCCTATTTCTGATCGAGCGCCGTTCTCGTAGAATTGAAGGCGGCTTCTGATGAACCACCGATCTCTCGCTTTGTTCATCGCAGTAGCTACGGTATTGGCTGCGCCTCATACCGTGGCTCAAACCATTACTTCGAAGCAATCGAAAACAGCTCGACCGTGGACTCCTCCGCGAACTGCGGACGGCCGGCCTGATCTTCAGGGGATATGGAGCAATGCCACCCTCACGCCCTTTGAACGACCCGCGGAACTTGAAGGAAAGGAGTTTTTCACCGAAGCAGAGGCGGCCGAATTCACCAGAGCGGCTCTGGAGCGCGCGAATCGTGATCGTCGTGGTGCAACCCCCCAGGAAGATGTGGTCGCCTCGTATAACGAAGCCTGGTTCGAACGCGGGACCAAAATTTTTTCTAACCTCCGCACTTCAATTGTCGTGGACCCCGCGAACGGACGAGTGCCTCCACTAACTACCGCGGCGCGCGAAGCGTCCTCCACCCGCGCAGCGGTTGAGCAGCGGCGGCCTGAGGGCCCGGAAGACCTCGAATTGTGGACCCGTTGCATTCTAGGGCGGACCTCCGGCCCTCCTATGATTCCCGGTGCGTACAACAACAACTATCAGTTTGTCCAGACTCGCGATACCATCGCGATTGACGTTGAGATGATACACGACGTGCGCATTATCCCGCTGGACGGGCGCCCGCATATCTCATCATCCATCCGCCTATGGATGGGTGATTCGGTTGGACACTGGGAAGGCGACACGCTGGTCGTGGACACAACCAATTTCACGGACAAGACTCCCTTTCATGGATCGGACCGCGACCTGCATGTGATCGAGCGGTTTACCCTCAAGGGGCCGGATACTCTGCAGTATCGGTTCACCATAGATGACCCTACGGCGTTTACCAGGACGTGGACTGGCGAGATCATTATGAGCAGGGCTCCCGGACCCCTCTACGAGTATGCTTGTCACGAAACTAATTACTCGCTGTCGGATATACTCGCCGGCGCCCGTGCGGAAGAGAAGCATGACCGCCTTGAGGGAAGCGGGACGCGACCAAAATAATCAGTTTTGACTTAAGCCCAGTCGAGGAGGATCAAATGGCACTTGATGTTCATGATGTTTATCTGTCAGTGGAAAGCGCCAGCACTTACCCGTAGTGGTTAGGACGAAGAAAGACTTGGCATCGCCCAAATTAGCGCATGCCTGGAGGATGAATGAAATCCTGAACGTCAAGGTTTATTTGCGCCGCCGGGAACAAGAAAGGCACGTCATCAAGGTGGCTAATTGAGCATTGCTTCCTGCCGAGAAGTGTAACGACAGCCCAGCCCTGACGTCCGCTAATAGCTAAGTCCGAAACCAGTCCTGCTCACTTTGCCTATCGCTTTGATTCCGGCACTCAAACGTCTCGTTCGCGTGGACGATTTCTGCCCTCGCGTCCTCTTTTTCCGCTTCGGCCAGCGCAAACACTTGCCCCACGTCAAAGTGCGACCGGGGGTTTCCCGAACTTGCAACTTCGACAGATGTTTCACTTCGCGGACGCATCTGAGGAGTTGAGTCTCCCGACATTGGGACCGGCGCTGCTGCCCGCGCCAGCAACGCTGATCTCTACGAGTGATTGATACCGAGCCGCCGCATTTTAGAGATCAAAGTCGTCCGCGGCAGGCCCAACTTGGCGGCGGCGCCATCCCGGCCGCCGATCACACCTTGCGTCTGTTCGAGAGTCTGAAGGATGTGCGAACGCTCCGCCTGTTCCAGCGTGACTGGCGCGGATGACTCGGGGGCTTTCGAGTTTTCGAGAGTTGTGTGGGCGAGTTCGGGCAGCGAACCATTCAGCACGGCGCCATTCGCGAGAATCACCGAGCGTTCAATGAAGTTTTGCAATTCCCGGACATTGCCAGGCCAAGAATGACGCGAACATTCCGCGATGAATTCCTTCGCGATAGCCGTGATCGGCTTCCGCATGCACGCAGCGTAATGAATCGCGAAATGGTGGACTAGCAAACGGATATCGTCTGCACGGCCCCGCAGCGGCGGGAGGCTAATGGGGAACACGCTGAGCCGATAAAAGAGGTCGGCGCGGAATTCACGTTTGTCGACCATCTCAACGAGATTGCGATGTGTGGCGCAGATCACCCGCACATCGGTCTGAATCGTGGCGGCGCTTCCTAATCGTTCGAACCGTCTTTCCTGGATGACGCGAAGGAGTTTTGGTTGCAATTCCAGCGGAAGGTCACCGATTTCGTCCAAAAATAAAGTGCCGCGGTTAGCCCGCTCAAACCGTCCAATACCGCGGGCAACCGCTCCTGTGAAGGCGCCTCGCTCGTGACCGAATAGTTCGCTTTCCAGTAGACCTGCGGGAATTGCCGCGCAATTCACCTTGACAAACGGGCTGCTCGATCGATTGCTGCTGTTGTGAATAGCTTCCGCAATCAGTTCCTTACCAGTTCCTGTTTCGCCGGTGATCAACACCGTGGCGTCAGTCGGCGCCACGACCGGCACCATGTCGAGTACGCGCCGCAGAGCAGCGCTCTCACCGATAATGCGGGGTATTCCGCGGCCGCGGAGTTGGTCACGGTCGAGCGCGACTTTCGCCGACACCGAGTCGGCGGCATCTAGAGATGCGATATGGTTGACTACGGACGCTTCGCCGACCCAACAGGTTTGTGTCGCCATTTTGTACTCCTTTCGCTATCCGCTGCACTCTCGACGCTCGCACATCAAAGCCCTGCTGGCTTTAAGTGCGAAGTGCCCCAGTCAAGCCACCCTTGGCCGTTAACATCGCTCGAAATCGGGGTAGTTCCCGCTTGGTCATTAATGGTTCCTGTTTTGCCCTATTGCCAGGCTGGAACATCTTCTTCTTGACCCTTATTCTGGATCGATCCGCGTTTGTATACATCCCACGATCGAAGCTACGAGGAACGCCGAGATCACGGTTCCTGGTGGCACCCCTTTTGGGGTATTTGACACCAACCTCCCGGTATGTCTGAGGTAATTATGAGGGACCGCGAAGCTGTTCTACTGGCCCGAAATCTCAATTCGCTTCCTTCCGAATAGATGCGCGTCCACGGACCACGCGCCAGGTCCGAGCATTGCTAGTGCGGCGCCTAAAGCCCCGAGCCGGATGTGGATCCAGGGATCGCTTACATGGGACAGGACTAGACATAGCTCCGCGATAGCCATGAGCACACCCGCGAACGGCGTCCCTAAACCAAGCAGCAACAGCACGGCGAAGCATGCCGCCACCACTTCCAGAATGCCGCCGGTCTGAAGAGGCGTCAGCAGTCCTTCAATCCCCTGTAGAACAACCGGAGTCGCTGCTACCGCTCGCACTAACAAGAGTCCGGCTCCCGGCCAACCCTCGGGAAATGTCGCAAAAAGCCGTTGCAATAGTAACCCCGTTCACAGGTTACCGGGGCCGGGCATTTGATCGAAACCCATAATCACGTCCTTCCTAAACCCCTATTTCGGGGGGATTTAGAGATTGATGATCTCGCGTTTTAACCCGATCGTAACGGGGTGGCCCGATCGTGAACGCCAAGCTTGGTGAAAATGCTCTTCATGTGGCCTTTCACGGTTTCTTCCGTGATGGAGAGCTTTCGGGCGATCTCTTTGTTCGCATTGCCGCCGGAAATCAGGCTTAGTACCTCAATTTCCCGCGAGGACAATGCCTCATCGGCGGCATGCTCGGCCAGTTCCTTTGCCACTTCGGGCGTATCCGCCTTTCCCCGGCGTGGACGCCGGCTTTAATCGGGCGCAATACCTGAACGGCTCAACGGTTACAAAAAATCGACGGTCTTCCATACTTTGTCGACGGCTCGATAGAGATAGGTCCATTGACCCTTGACCCGCCGCGTATAGCAGCCTGTGGCGCGGATGTTCATCATCACGAAACAGAAGCTCACTTTTTTTTCTTCTTCAGAACCTCATTGGTTTTCGGCTCCTCGTCATTTCAATGCCTCCGGCAACGCGAATACTACCAAAGTTGAACCCAGCCGGAAAGATGCGTCGGGAAACAATGCCGTGGCCATACTTCCGAAAATCGTCCCCTGCCAACCGGTCGGCGTAGCGACATACTGCCGCCCATTCACCGAATACGAGATCGCTGATCCGCGATGGCCCGCGCCGGTCTGAAAACTCCAAAGCTTGTCGCCAGTGCGCGCATCCAGTGCAAAAAAATTCCCTTCCGGATCGCCGGTGAACACCAGATCGCCAGCGGTGGCCAGCATGCTGGCCGCCAGAAAATATTTGTACGGGTAGCTCCACATGCGCTTGCCGGTCACCGGATCCCAGGCGTCCACGTGACCGTAGGTAGCGCGATTGGGCGGCAGCTTGGGACTTAAGGCAGCATTCATCATACCGGCCCCTTCCACAGGCTTAGTATCGTTGGCGGTGGCCTCGTTGCAGAGTTCATTGGTCGGCGTGTAGAGGAATCCCGTGCGGGGGGAGTAGGCCATCGAGTTCCAGCTCTTGGCCCCGTACACGCCGGGGCAGAAAGTCTCTGTCGTACCGAGCTTTGGCTCGTTGCGTCCCACCAGCTTGCCGTCTTCCGTGACGCCCGTGATCCAGTTCCGCACCTCCGGAACGGAGAACACCCCCAGGAATTCGCCGGACGCGCGGTCCAGCACGAACGTCAATCCACTCTTGTTCATGTGCACCAGGATGTTTCGCATCCGCCCGCGGATCTCGCGATCCATGAGGATCACCTCGTATGCGGAATCGTAGTCCCACATGTCGTCGGGAACCTCCTGATAGTGCCAGCGCAGTTTGCCCGTGTCCGCGTCCAGGGCCACGACGCTCGCGGTGTACAGATTCACGTCCCTGACTTTGTCGGCGCCAGCAACGACACGATCGGCATCGTAGAAATCAGACGCTGCGTTGCCGGTGCCCCAATAGACCAGGTTCAACTTGGCGTCGAACGATCCGGTCATCCAGGGCGAGCCTCCGCCAAACCTCCAGCTATCGCCTTTCCAGGTTTCGTTTCCCTTTTCGCCCGGCCCCGGAATTACGTACCAGCGCCAGGCCAACCGACCGGTCTTGACGTAGAAAGCCGTCAAATAGCCGCGTTCCGCCCGATCTCCGCCGTTGCCGCCAACGATCACCTTGTCCTTGACGAACAACGGGGCGGCGGTGATGCTACAGTTGCATTGCTTGCGGTCATCGACGTTTGTTTTCCATATCTCGCGACCGGTGTTTTGATCGAGCGCGACCAGGTAGTTGTCCCTCGTTCCGAAGAAGACTTTGCCGCCGCCCACGGCCACGCCGCTGTTCCTGATGGAGCCGGACTGGTTGGGCGGATAGCGGTATTGCCAGATCAGGCGCCCAGTGGCAGCGTCGAGCGCAAACACTTGAGCGCGGGGTGTGATGATATACATCACCCCATCCACCACGATCGGCGTGGACTGTAGATTCTCGGCATAGTCACCGGTCTGGAAGATCCAGGCGGGGACGAGGTTTTTCACATTGGCCGTATTTATTTGACCAAGGGCGCTGTAGCGCCAGGAGAGCGGCGTGCCGCCGTAGTGCGGCCAATCGGCGCGCGTCGCGCCATCGACCGTGGCGTTTTGGGCGTACACTGCCGGGAGGGCGAGCAGGAAAAGCAAAGATCGCATGGAGTCAATGATAATCGAGTTGTAGTCGTGACCAAGTGATTCAGCCCCGGCATCGTGTCAAATGTTGGAATAATGGAGCGCCGCAATCGCCTGCGAATCCTGCTCGATGCGTTCGAAACTGAGCCGCGTTCTGGATGGACTTCCGGTTTCGCGCGTACGCCATTGCCCCGAAAGGAATTGGGCTGATTCGAACAACTTTGTGCGCGCCCCGAGAGTTAGAATCGTATCAACAGGCTCGATAAATGTTCTCCACCTAAAATGTTTTCCATCTATTCCGTCAGGAAGATCAGCTGCCTTGCGGCACTGCTGGGTGTGCTGGCTGCATTACCGACTGCGGGGCAATTCGTGCAGGATCAATGTTCTTTCTGACTTTAAGAATGGTCGAAAGAAAGGAGAGTTCGGGCGGTTGGCGGAATGGAACAAGATCAAGCCAGTGTTCGTGCAGAACGGCTGGACCGTGTTCAAAGAAAGTCGGGCGGGAGGATTTTTGAAGGTGCTCCAATACACGAAGAACGGCGTGCAGGCCTGTACGAACATGGACAACGACGCCGCGTTTTTTCGACTGGACGTGATCGAAATCGCTCCGCTGCCCTTTACTCTGACGCTCACTCCGCCGGCCGCGACTCCCGAGAAAATCGCCGCCGATAAGGGAGATTTTCCGTATCTGGCGCCGCTCCCTGGATCGAAATTTCATCGCGGCGGTGCTGACAATACACCTTTTCGGGTGCAGCCGCCAGGCGCCGAACAGGCGGAAGTAGTGGCGAACGGAACGCTCTATCGCGACACGATTTTCCCGAGATTTCGAACGTGCTGCTGGCCACGGCGTATCGCGACGTACCCCAGTTTCACCCGAGCAGAAGCCTTGTGCCGGTTAGGGGTACGATATAGAAACGGGAGGAAGTTCCGATGGTCCGTATCTCAATATTCGCGTGGTTGATTGCACCGGTTGTGCTAGCCGCGCCGATTCCAGTTACATTCAACAAAGACGTCCTTCCGATTCTCGAAAAGCACTGTCAGGATTGTCATCGACCCGGCGAGGTCGCGCCCATGTCCTTCGTGACATATAAGGACACGCGTCCCTGGGCCAAGGCAATCAAAGCGGCCGTTCTCTCACAAAAGATGCCACCCTGGTTCATGAATGCGGCCTACGGCCATTTTGCCAACGAGCGGAAACTCACCGGCGCCGAGATCGCCGTGCTGACCACGTGGGCCGACAACGGAGCGGCGGAGGGCGATGCTAAAGACGCGCCCCCACCGATCAAGTTCGCCGAAGGCTGGAGTATTGGCACGCCGGACATGGTGGTGGAGTTTCCCCATGAGATCCAGATCCAAGCGACGAACGTCCCCATGGATCAGTTCAACTTGCTGGTCAAGGTCAATTTCCCGCACGATGTTTGGGTGAAGGCGGCGGAGGTGCGTCCCGGCAATGCGCGCGTGGTGCATCATATGAAAGCCTGGGTACGTCCTCCAGGTTCGGCCTGGATGACCGATGCGCCGGAAGGAGAGCTGTTCAAGCCCTCGCGTGCTCAATTCGTGGAACCAGTGGGCAATGCGGCAGCGCGGAAGACCGAGGCCACGCCGGGCCCGCGGCCGGCGCAGGAGATTCTAGCGAAATACAATCCGGGAGTGAATGCCCAGGAGTTTACGCTCGGTGGCGCGGCGAAGTTTATCGCGGCCGGGTCGGACATTGTTTTTGAGTGCCACTATACGCCGACCGGAAAGCCGGAGACGGACCGGTCAAGAGTAGGCATCGTGTTCGCGAGTGCGCCACCGGAGCAGCGCTATGTAACCGTCACCGGTGTGAATAACGATCGTTTCATCATCCCCGCCCATGCTTCAAATTACGAAGTGAAAGCGGAGGCGACTGTTCAATACGATACGCAGCTAGCCTGGGTCCAGCCGCACATGCATCTGCGGGCGAAAGATTACCAGCTTAGCGCGTACTATCCGTCGGGGGAATCCGAGATACTAATGAAGGGCGGGTTCGATTTCAATTGGCAGCTCGGCTATGAGTTCGCCAAGCCGATTGTGCTACCCAAAGGTACGCGCCTGGAATCGATTGCCCACTTCGACAACTCGGAAAACAACGCGTATAATCCGAATCCGAATATCGACGTGAAATACGGTCCGCAGACGACGGATGAAATGGCTGTCAGCTTCATGGGTTTTATCATCGACGCGAAAGCTGACCCGGCCAAATTATTCCCGAAGAGGGGCCGGGTTGAAGCCATCGAGTAGCCGCTCGTAAAGACAGACCGCGCGCGATGTCTGATGACCGGCTGTAGCCGCCCGGCTTGGAAGGACTTGATCCAATAGACGGCCAATGATCCACTAAAGTAGAATGTCCCCATCCCCGCGCAACAGGAGGCGCATTCCATGAATCTGCAATTGAGAGCAAAAGCCGTAGTCGGGTCATTCCTGCTCGCCATGCCTTTGGCCGCGGCATCCATTCAAGCGGCCAAACCCGAGGAGGTCGGGCTCTCCGCGGAACGGCTCGGGAGAATTCATGAGACCATCCAGCGTCACATCGCCGCACACGATATCTCAGGCGCGGTAACCCTGGTAGCGCGCAAGGGACGGGTCGCGCACTTCGAAGCGCAGGGCATGCTGGATCTCGATTCTAAGAAGGCCATGCCCAAAGACGGCCTGTTCTGGATCGCTTCCATGTCGAAGCCCATCACCGGCGTCGCCATTCTGATGCTGGTGGAAGAAGGCAAAGTGCGGCTCACCGATCCGGTCTCGAAGTTCATTCCGGAATTCAGGGGGTTGAAGGTGGCAATGATACAGGAACGCACCGGGCCACCGGGAGCGCCGGCACCGACGGGAGACGCGGCCACGCCTTCGTTTTACACGGTCCCGGCTACGCGCGAGATCACTATCCGAGATCTGCTGGCCCACACCTCCGGCTTGGTAAGCGGCGGGCCGGCGAGCAGCGCCGAGTTGCAGAAGGTTGCGAGAAAACCGGGAGAGACGCTGGCCGACTACATTCCAAGGCTGGGTGCAGTACCTCTGGACTTCCAGCCTGGAACGCGGTGGAGTTACAGCCCGGGCGCTGCATTTGACACGCTGGGACGAGTGGTCGAGATCGTCTCCGGCCAGAGCTACGACCAATTCCTGCGGCAACGCATCTTCGATCCGCTTGAAATGAAGAATACTGTCTTTCACCCGGCCGAAGACCGGCTGCCGCGTATCGCCACCATGTATCACCGCGCAGCAAACGCACTCGATAAGGTCGACACGCGCGAGCGGCTGAACAATACCACCTATTTTTCGGGCGCTGGCGGATTGATGACCGATGCCGAAGATTACTTGCAATTCGGCGAGATGCTGGCGAGCGGAGGACAGTGGAACGGCAAACGGCTGCTGAGCCCCAAGACGGTGGATCTGATGGCCTCAGTGCACGCACCCGATACGCTGCCGGGCCGCCCGAAGGGGCGTAGTTTCGGGCTGAGCGTGCAAGTGATCAACGACGCGGTGGCGGCTGGCTTCCGCGTCTCCGACGGAAGCTTCGGCTGGGATGGCGCCTTCGGCACGCACTTCTGGGTGGACCCCAAGGAGAAAGTGGTCGGCATCCTCATGATCCAGACCAACAACCCCAACCGGGAGCTCGACCGCGATTTCGAGAATGCCGTCATGCAGGCGATGGTTGAGTAGGGCTAACATCTACTGCCGGGTGAGCATCTGCTTTCAAAGGACTGAAGACCGTGTCTTTGCGCAGTCAACCCGACCTGAAAATCGTCCCTGATTAGCGGCAGGCGATCGTCAACTTTAGATTCGGGGGCATGGCGTGGCCAAAAAGGCGCGCCTGACCGCGAAGTGTCCAATTGATCACACCGCCATTGTCTTCGTTAGGAGAAGCCTGATTGGACCCGAAGGTCGCCACGATGCCGGGAGGGGACGAGAACGTAATTGTCTGCTCTTCCGGAACCGCGATGCCATTGCCAGTCAAAACGGTCGTGTAGGTCAGCGAGGCGCCTGCGAGCGATGGGTTATCGACCAGATGAAGTCGAATTGAGCCACTGCCTGCATCAAGGCTCGTTCGAATTTGATAAACAAATGTAATGGCGCCCCTGTATTCGCTCTCTGTCCCCGTTGTGACAAGCTCAGAGTGCGCGGCAGAAATCACTGAGAGCCCGCACTCTGCGCCAACTTGAAGCAACAGCCTGTTTGTACTTTGAGCGGCGACGCGCGGGGAGAGACTAACAAACAATATAAGGGCAGCTTCGAGCCGCGAAATTGCACGATTGCTTTTCCCGTCTTTCGTCACACTACTCACCGCTGCAATCGAGCTGCCATGTGCGAGAAACAATGTGTGGCATCGGAGGACTGCGTGCGATACAACGCCAGCGTCATGCGTCTTTACATTAATCGGCGGCCGTGTGCGCCAACGTCGGAACTATGCTTTTGGTGGTAGATTCATACTCCCGGTCAGCAGGCGGTGAATATTGCCTCGGGTGAATTCACTCACTTATGGGGCAAAACAAATAAGCTTTCAACCTTAAGGAACCTAGGGTCCAGTTCCAGAACGTGAGACGAAAGTACCGGAAGTCCGTTCGACACTATCAGTCGGATCTGTTCTTTTTCCGTTAGTTATGACAAGTTCGCCGGTAGCCGCGTTTCGTGGTCTGTCGGCCATGAAATGGACCCTACAATGCTTAACCCCCGGTGATAAGGCGTGCTCTAAGGAGAAGGAAATGAGCAGTGCGGTGACCAGGATGTTTTCGGAGAAGCAGTTTCTACAGCCCCCTAGAATGGTGGCCGGCCGATCGGCGGATATCGAGCGGGCGGGATTGATCGCCGCAGTGGAGCAATCCGCGGATGCCATCGTCATCGTTGATACCTCCGGAAAGATACAGTATGTGAACCCCGCGTTCACGAAGATGACGGGATACTCCAGTGAGGACGTCATCGGACGAAACCCGCGCATCCTCAAATCGGGCAGACAGTCTGCGGAGTTTTATCAGGAACTCTGGGCTACGGTCGCGTCCGGACGAGTATGGCACGGCGAGCTCATCAATCGGAGGAAAAATGGAACGCTTTATACGGAGGAGATGACTGTTACTCCCGTTCGGGATTCCCGCCGGAAGATCGTAAACTACATCGCGCTTAAACGCGACGTCACCGAGCGCCGCGAAGCGGAAGAAGCCAGACGATTTCTCGCTTCCATCGTTGAAAGCTCTGATGATGCTATTATCGCCGGCACGCTCGATGGTAACGTCCTTACCTGGAACCATGGCGCGCGTGCTCTCTTTGGCTACCAAGCCAATGAGATCGTCGGTAAGAACGCCTCCGTGTTAGCTCCGGCGGATACACGGGAGTTAGTCGGCCAAAGTCTCGCCAAGATCCAAAAAGGCATCGTCAGCCACTACGACACCGTCGGACAAGGAAAAGACGGCCGTAGGCTGAATGTTGCCATCACGCTCTCCCCGATCAGGAATTCCAGTGGCGAGATCGTGAACGCTGCCGCCATTTTTCACGACATCAGCGAGCGCGTGCGTATCGAACAAAGCCTGCGGGCTAGCGAGGAGCGCTTCCGGGGAGCCTTCGAGAACGCTCCGTTCGGGATGTGCCTAAGCACACTCGATGGCCACTTCCTCCAGGTGAATGCGACGCTCTGCAAAATGTTAGGATACTCGGAAAACGAACTCCTCAGCCTCACCTGGCCACAGCTGACCCACCCTGCCGATCTAAAGGTTTCCGCGGACGCGGTCGACCGCCTGCTCGGCAATCCGTCTACATGCGTGGAGATTGAAAAGCGGTATGTCCACCAGTCTGGAAAATTCATTTGGGCGCGAAATCGAATCTCCCTGGTGCGAGACGGCGCAGGCAAGCCCTTGTACTTCGTGGTTCACATCGAGGATATCGCGGAACGCAAGCGAGCCGAGGCGGCGCTCCGGGAGAGTGAAGAGCGCTTTCGAATCATGGCAGATACCTGCCCAACCTCAATGTGGGTGACCAATGCCGCGGGTGGGGTTCGGTTTATCAACCGGACGTACCGGGAGTTCTTCAATACGACCTACGAACAGGTGGAGGGAGGTAAATGGCAGCCGCTGATTCACACGGAAGACGCACCGGATTACATCCGGGCATTCGAGCTAGCCGTCGAAACTCACACGCCGTTCAAAGCCGAAGCCCGTGTCCGGAGCGCCAATGGCGAGTGGCGCTGGGTTGCATCCCACGCGGAGCCCCGCTTCTCCGCGGAGGGAGAGTTCCTGGGTCACGTCGGTCTCAGTCCCGACATCACCGAGCGCAAACTCGCCGAAGACGCCGTTCGGCACAGCGAGCAGAAGTTCCGTCAGTTAGCAGAGAGCATTCACGAAGTCTTCTGGATGATGAACAAAGAGGCGACGGAGATCCTCTATATAAGCCCGGCTTATGAACAGGTTTGGGGCAGGACCTGTGAAAGCCTGTACCGAGAACCGATGTCTTGGCTTGAAGCCATCGAACCCGAGGACCGGGAGCAAGCTCATAGGGTGTTCGAGAGGCAGATCGCCGGCGAGGCTATCGACTCCGAATATCGGATACGGACGCCGGATGGGGTGCGGAGATGGATACGCGACAGGGCATTCCCTGTTCGCGACCAGATGGGGCAACTGATCCGGGTGGTCGGAATCGCCGAAGATGTCACCGAGAGGAAGCAGTACGAGGAGGCACTCGTTCACGCACGCGAGGCTGCTGACGCAGCCAATCTTGAAAAAAGCCGGTTCCTCGCCAACATGAGCCATGAGATCCGCACGCCCATGAACGGCGTGATCGGCATGACTGAATTGGCGCTGGACACGACGCTAACCCTAGAGCAGCGTGAGTATTTGAACATTGTCAAGAACTCAGCTGACTCTCTTCTGGGTCTGATCAATGACATTCTGGATTTTTCGAAGATAGAAGCCAAAAAACTAGATCTCGAAAACATCGCCTTCAATCTGAGGGAAAACATGGATGCCACCATGAAGGCTTTGGGATTTCGTGCTGACTCAAAGCAGCTCGAACTGCTGTACCAAATCGCGCCTGATGTTCCGGCGGGAGTGGTGGGGGATCCTGGCCGCCTCCGGCAGGTCCTCGTAAATCTCGTTGGCAATGCGATCAAGTTCACGGAACATGGTGAGGTAGAGGTGCGAGTTAAGAAAGTGTCCGAATCCAACGGGAAGGTGATGCTGAATTTCAGTGTTCGCGATACAGGAATAGGCATCCCGAGCGAAAAACAGAAAGTTATCTTCGAGGCCTTCTCGCAGGCGGATAGTTCCATCACGCGGCGCTTCGGCGGCACTGGATTGGGATTGGCTATTTCGACCCAACTGGTACGCCTTCTGGGAGGTGAAATGCAATTGGAGAGCGAACCCGGAAAAGGAAGCATCTTCCACTTCACGGTAAGTTTCAGCTTGGCGAACGAGTCGGATCGAGCACCGGCGCGAGCCGCCATCGCTATGCTCCAGAATCTACCAGTAATGGCAGTTGACGACAATGCTACAAACCGCCGGCTGCTAAATGAGTCTTTAAGGGTTTGGGGAATAAACCCCACACTGGTTGCGAGTGCTTCCGAGGCATTGCGTCTCCTCCACCAATCGGCCGCGGCGGGGAAGCCTTATCCGCTGATTATCGTCGATGCGCATATGCCGGAAATGGATGGCTTCAGCCTGGTCGGACACATCAAGAAAGACCCACAGTTGGCAAGTATCCCGATTATAATGCTCACGTCCAGCGGACAACCGGGCGATGTGGCTCTTTGTCACGAACTTGGCGTGGCCGTCTATTTGACAAAACCCGTGGGAGAGGCGGAGTTCCTGGAAGCGATCCTTCGTACACTTGGAAGAGTGCCTGCAACCGCGTCGCGCCAGGTACTGACGCGACATACTCTACGTGAGGCGCGCCGGATCTTGCAGATTTTGGTAGTGGATGACAATCCCGTCAATCAACATCTTGCAGTTCGATTGGCGGAAAAGCAGGGGCACTCCGTGGCGGCGGTCGCGTCCGGACGACAAGCCTTGGAGGCTCTCGAAAGGAAACAGTTTGATGTTGTTCTGATGGATATTCAGATGCCCGAGATGGACGGATTCGAGGCCACCACGGTGATCCGTCAGAAGGAACGGCAGTCAGGATCCCACATTCCAATCATTGCTATGACAGCTCACGCGATGGAAGGAGACAGGGAACATTGCCTCGCGGCAGGGATGGACGGCTACGTGTCTAAACCCATCAATGTCAAAGACCTTTTTGCCGCGATCGAAAACGTGATGCCAGTGGCCGTATAGGCCTATCTTCCGTTCAAGCGCTAGTACCGCAAAAGTGGTCTGAAATGCACATTTGTGAGCTAGTTTGGGGCCTTTTCACGCGTATAACTACGAGATTTGGCTGGTTTCTTCAGCCCAAAACGCGCGAAAGGAGCACAACATGTCGGCAACATTTCGTATTCTCGATCATCGCGTGGGCGAGGGTGGCCTTAAACATGGAGTGCAGGTGCAGCGCATTCAGCAACTGTTATTCCTGAACGGATTCAAGATCGGGACGAAAGGTGTATGGCATAGCGAAACCACCGATGCCCTGCTTCAATTCCAGGCCAAGATTCAGAACCCGACCCAGGCGTTATTTCTGGATAACCTCCAGAGCCCGCGAAAGTTCATCAATCCGCGCGACCCCATTTTGTTCGAATTGGCGTACGGGGCCAACGTGCTCATCCGGCTCGCGCCCGGAGGCAGCATTTACCGTCATGCTATCGCCTTTGAGGACGTTCACGATTGGTGCGAAGACCAGAAAATTAAATTCGATATGCGCAACCGGGCAGTCTGGGGGTTGGACGGATACCAGACCTGGGCGATCGTGACAGAAAAAAGCGCCGAATTTGGAAAGGCAGCTTTCGATGTCGAGCGCCCGAGAGCGCTGAATTGTACTTTGTATGCAAACCTGATGATGTCCGTATGGAAACAGGGCAACGCTCACGGCCATCCGTTCAGCGCCGATGTTTCGAGCGCCGGCTGGGGGACGAAGCACTTTGCCAGCGAGCGCTATCATTACCCGGTGGCTGGGGAATACTCGGATGTGGATGAGGTTCGGACGCTAACGCGGTCGCACCCGCACCAGCTGTACTGCCTTGAATACGGCAAGACCTGGACCGGACATTACGGTCTGATGTTAAACGGCCGGGTATATGAGTGTAATTACGGTCCCACACCGGACGTTCATTGGGTAAGCCTGGATCACTGGGTTTCAACTCATTCCCAAGGGTGGGTTTTAGGACCGGCACCTTGGTAAGCGATATAGGTCGTCAAGGCGTCGCAACCAGAGGTAATTCGATGAAGCTCGCCTGGCCAGGCGCGTGATAGATCCGCTGCAGGGCTTTTCGGTAATCCGCCGGTTTGGCCCAAAAGATATTCGCTACGAACGTCTGCGGATTGCGGTCGTAGAGAGGAAACCAACTCGACTGGACTTGCACCATGATCCGGTGGCCCGGAAGGAACACATGGTTTGCCGGCGGCAAGGCGAAGCGATACAGCAACGGCATATCGGGCGTGATTGGTTTTGCGATCTCGAGGCTCTCGCGATAGCGGCCGCGGAAAATGTCCGCCGAAATCATGAGCTGATAGCCACCCATGGCCGGCTGGCGGGCGACTTCGTCGGGATAAAGATCGATCACTTTGACCACCCAGTCGGAGTCCGTTCCACTTGTGGATGCGATCAGGTTGGCGACCGGTTGCCCGCTAATCTTCGTCGGGGCGTTTAAGACATCAGAAACGAAGACCGCAACATCCGGCCGGCCGGATTGCTCGCGCTGATCGTCCACCAGCCAACGGGACCAACTGGCAGTGTCGATGGGGCGTGAGCGAAAGGGCACCGGCTTGGCGGGGTCGGAAATGTACTCTTCAAACGGCGTGTCGCCAGACTGCGGTGCCGCGAAGCTCAGCTTTGAGGCGGCGGAGAGATAGAGCGGCGTCGGTCGCACAGTGCAGCCGCTTGCACAGCCGGCCGGCCACGCGGGCAAGCGCCGCCACGTGTTTGTGCCTGTTTCAAACGCAGACACAGGCGGGATACCGGCCTTAGGCGCGCCGTCCTTCAAATACTGGTCCAAGAAAGGGCGCAGGATCTCGCGGCGGAAATAGAGCGCGGTATCGCTGCTGAATTTCAAGGGGCCGAGGGTGCTGCCGTCGCCGATCTCCTGGCCGTGATGCCAAGGGCCCAGGACCAGGAACACTTTGTCGTTAGTGGTGTCCTTAGGCTTGATGGCTTTGTAAACCGCGATGGCGCCGTAGATGTCCTCCTGGTCCCACAGGCTGTGCACCAGCATCACCGGCACTTTCAACGGTTGGGCTGCCAGCACCTGGTCGACGGCCTGATCTTTCCAGAAGCCATCATAGCTGGGATGTTCCAGTAGCCTCCGCCAGAAGCCGACTTGTTCCAGACCGTGGCGGCGCCCCAACTCACCCGCCGACCCAGCCTGCATGAACATGTCGTAATCGTCAAAGTGAGCCGTCCACCACTTGGCGTCGTTCGAGCGAGTCGCCTCCTGCTCATAGATGTAGGGCAGACCCTGTTCGCGAAAGGCGCCGTTGTGAAACCAATCATCGCCCTTCCAGCCATCCACCATCGGATTCATCGGCACCGACACTTTCAGGGCCGGATGCGGATTGACGAGCGCCATCAAGGGCAGAAACCCGTCGTAGGAAATGCCCAGAATCCCGACCTTGCCATTGCTTTCCGGGACGTTCTTCACCAACCAATCAATGGTGTCGTAGGTATCGGTCGCGTGATCGACCGGAGTCGGATTCCGCGGCCCGTGCAGAGGCCGATTCATCACGTAGTCGCCCTCGGAGCCGTACTTGCCGCGCACATCCTGGACCACCCGAATGTAGCCGCCTTCGACAATGACGTCGGTGGCATTGTCATAGCCGGAGAGATTTGGGCCCAGGTGGGCGCTGTGGACGTGGCTGGTGAGTTCGGTCGCGTCGTAAGGCGTGCGCGTCAGTAGGATGGGAGCACCCTTCGCGCCCTTCGGCACCAGGATCACAGTGTGCAACTTCACGCCGTCGCGCATGGGAATCATCACGTCGCGCCGCTCGTGGTCGAATCCGTCGGTAGCGGGCACGAGCTTGGCCGGCGTCTCGCTTGGAAAGTCGGAGTAGGTGGCTGGTCGCGAGGTCTGGGCAACCAACAGGGTCGTGAACAACGCAGCGCCGAGCAGTGAGGCCAGTAAGGCGGGACGCGACTGGAACTTGTGCATAGCCGATTGTATCTAAGCCAGTAAACGATGGCGGTAAACGAAGTGGGCAGACCCGTGATACAAGAGAAGGTACTATGAACACCAAGTCTCTGATCCTGGCCGCGTTTGCCATCACCATTCTTTCTGCCCAGAATCAGCCGGTGCTGGGGGAAGATGCCGTTAAGGTCTCCGACCATGTCTGGGCGATCATGGGGTTCCCCAACATTGCGATCATTGTGGGGAACCGGGCGACCTTGGTTGTTGATACGGGCCTTGGACCGGCCAACGGCGCGACCATCGCACGCGTTGTGGCCAAACTTGCGCCGGGTAATCAAAAGCTCTTCCTTACAACGACACATTTCCATCCGGAGCACGCCGCGGGGGAAGCTGGTTTTCCGCCGGGTACGATCCTGATCCGGAATGCTGTCCAGCAGCAGGAAATGGAACTGCATGGCAAGGAAATGGTGGACATGTTTGCCAGCCGGTCGCCGAAACAGAAGGAGCTGCTGGCCAATGCCACGCTCCGGACGCCTGATGTTACCTTCGGCACGGAGGCGAAGATCGATTTGGGCGGCGTGACGGCGCGTCTGCTCTGGTTCGGCGGCGCGCATACCAAAGGGGATGAGCTGACCTTTATCGAACCGGATCGGACCCTGGTAACGGGCGATGTAGTGCAGAACAAAGTCGTGCCGGGCATATATGGTGACGGCGGTACGCCTTCGAGCTGGCTGACGGTCCTCGACAAGGTCGCGGCTCTGAACGCCTTGCATGTGCTGCCCGACCACAGCGCTCCAGGCGACGGTTCGATGGTCCAGGCAGAGAAGAAGTTCATCAGTGATCTTCGGGACAGCGCTCTGGATCTCAAGAAGAAGGGGGTCTCAGCGGATGATGCCGCGAAACAGCTCGCGACTGAGTTCAAGGCGAAGTACCCGGACTGGCCGAACATGAATGTGGCGGGTTTCGTACGCAGCATCTACGCCGAATAATTGTGGTATTAGAGTAACTGTTCCGCGGTTAATATGTCTGATCAAACGCTGAATCGCAAAAAGGAGAATCTATGAAAACCAGCAATCGACGCAAATTCCTGGCGAAGGGAATGGCCGCGGGCGCCGGAGCCGTCGCCGTTGCAGTCCCGGCTTCTGCCCAGGAGAAAGCATCCAAGCGGGTGCTCTGGAAGGACGGAAAACGTCCTGAGAATCCTTTGTTTAGCGGCACGGTCGCGTATGGCAACCTGCTCTTTATTGCCGGAGTCGGTGCTCACTTCGAAGGGGATATCAAGGCGCACACGAAATTTGTCCTGGACTCGATTCAGAAGCAGCTCGAAGCCGCGGGATCGTCCATGGAGAAGGTCCTCAAGTGCAATGTGTATCTGAATGACTTGAAGGACTATGCGGGTATGAACGAAGCCTTCCTCGGTCGCTTTGGCCCGGAGCCACCGGTTCGGACAACAATTGCCGCGGCGGGCGGCGTGCCCGGCAACTCACTAGTTGAGATCGACGTGATCGCCTGTACATAGACTCTTCCAAAGGTATGCGTAAGGCAGCCCGAGCGATTCTGATCCTGTCGGCGGCAACTTGCTGTTTTTCTCAAAGCCAGTACGATTTGTTGTTGCAGGGCGGGCATGTCATCGACGCTAAGAACAGCGTCAGCGCCGTGCGCGACGTGGCCATTCGCGACGGCAGGATCGCGGCGGTCGCCGAGCACATCGATCCCACCGGAGCATTCAAGGTGGTGAGCGTTCGTGGACTCTACGTCACGCCGGGTCTGGTAGACATCCATGTGCACGCGTATGCGGGGACGGGTGAGGCAGCCTCCTATGCCGGCGACAACAGCCAGTATCCGGACGGCTTTACGTTCCGGGTTGGCGTCACGACGGTTGCCGACGCGGGCTGCTCCGGATGGCGCAACTTTGAAGATTTCAAACAGCGAGTGATCGACCGCTCGCAGACCCGCGTGCTTGCGTTCCTCAACATTGTCGGCCACGGCATGCGCGGCGCGAAGTACGAAAATGACTTGTCCGACATGGAAGCGAAGCCCGCCGCGGGGATGGCGTTGCGACACAAAGGCCTCATCGTAGGCATCAAAACCGCGCACTTTGCAGGACCCGAATGGACACCTGTCGAACATGCCGTAGAGGCGGGGACGCTAGCCAATATTCCGGTGATGGTCGATTTCGGAGCGAACCGGCCGGAGCGGCCCATGAGTGAACTGGTTACCCGGAAGCTACGGCCTGGCGACATTTATACGCACGTCTATTCCGGACTCCGGAATGAACAAGATGAAAAAGGACACGTGAATGCAGCGCTTTGGGAGGCCCGCAAGCGTGGGGTCATATTCGACGTCGGCCACGGTGGCGGCAGCTTCGCCTGGCGAATCGCTGTGCCCGCAATCCGAGAGAAGTTTCTCCCCGATTCGATCTCGACTGACCTACACATCGCCAGCATGAACAGCGGGATGAAAGACATGCTCAACCTTATGAGCAAATTTTTGGCAATGGGCCTGCCTCTCGATGACGTAGTGATGCGTTCCACCTGGAATCCCGCTCGAGAAATCCACCATGACGAACTAGGGAATCTATCGGCCGGAGCACCAGCGGACGTCGCGGTATTGCGGCTCGAGCGTGGCCAGTTCGGATATACCGACATGTATGGAGCGCGGCTCCCTGGCGATCAACGGCTCGCTTGCGAGCTGACGCTGCACGATGGAAAAGTGGTTTACGATCTCAATGGCATCACACGTCCCGATTGGAAGGCGCTCCCGCCGAACTATAAGCAGACCGGCGATGGTCGATGGGACGCGATCAATCCGGCACCGGCCAGGCGTTGAGGCGGGATAACGAATCGGGGTCAGTACAAATACCTTATTCTAGGAACGTAACCAGAGGAGAACTTATGTCCGTGAATTCGTTCGTGAGTTCATTCAAACAATATGCGGCAGGCTTGACCCGTCGCGACTTGTTCACTGCTGGAAGCTTATTAACGATACCGGCTTTGTTGCGGGGACAAGCTTCGGCGGTTCCGCCGCCCACCACCCCCTCGTCCGGAGGGCTGCAGGTAGGGCCGAACATTTACCAGTCCATCGGTGTACGCCCGTTTATCAGCGGTACCGGCACGCTGACCGTGAACGGTGGATCGCTGGAACTGCCCGAAGTTCGCGCAGCGATGGATGCAGCGGCCCAGCATATGGTTCAGTTGGATGAACTGATGGAAGCCGTGGGCCGGCGCCTGGCAGAGCTAACCCACGCAGAGTGGGGGATCGTTACCGCTGGTTGCGCGGCTGCGATGACCCATGCCACCTCAGCTTGCGTGGCGGGTGGGAATCCGGACAAGCACATCCATCTGCCCAATACGGAGGGGCTTGATAAAGACGAAGTGATCATCCCCAAGCATTCGCGAAACAACTACGACGCAGCTATCCGTGCGGTCGGAGTGCGGATCATCGAGGTCGAGAATGCGCCGGAGCTGGAAGCTGCCATCGGCCCCAGGACCGCAATGATTTATATCTTCGCCGGTCCGCGCGCCGACGCTGGACCTCCTTCGTTTGAGGAGATCACGCGCATCGCGCGGCAGCATAGCCTTCCCGTGCTAACGGACGCAGCCGCGGAGGTATTGACGATACCGAACGTTCACCTGCAGCGGGGTTCAACCATGGTCGCCTACAGCGGCGGTAAACAGTTGCGGGGCCCGCAGTGTTCAGGACTGTTGCTGGGACGCAAAGACCTGGTGAAGGCGGCCTGGGTACACAGCGCGCCGCATCATGGGTTCTCGCGAAACATGAAAATCGGCAAGGAGGAAATCATCGGCGCGCTGGCGGCAGTAGAAGCGTGGGTGAAGCGGGATCACAAAGCCGAATGGCAGGCCATGCTCGCCCGGCTGGATCACATCGCGAAAAAGGCTTCTTCCGTCGACGGCGTGAGTGCTGAAGTGCGAGAGCCTGCAGGGCTGTCTAACAGGAGCCCCGGTTTGAATATCCGCTGGGACGCGGCCAAGCTCGGCATCACCGGACAACAGGTGTCGCACATTCTTGATACCACCGAGCCGCGGATCCTGGTCGGAAGTTCGCGAGGAAGCCAAAATGGTATTTCGATCACAGCGTTCAACCTTTCCGCCGGCGATGAAAGAATTGTCGCCGACCGGGTGTACGCGGTCCTATCTGCGCAGCGCACAGCGAAGGCACCTGAGCCGCCCAAGCAACCTGCAGCGGATTTGAGCGGCGTTTGGGATTTGCAAATCGAATACGCGGCCAGTACCGGCCGACATTCTTTGTCTTTACAGCAGCAGGATGGGCGCATCCAAGGAATTCATCGAGGCGAGTTCGTAGCGCGCGATCTGGCCGGCGCCATTGACGGCGACACGGTTGAGTTTCGCAGCAGTTTGCCGGAACAAGCTATCGGCAATGCGCTGAACTTCACGTTCACAGGAAAAATCAGCGGCGATACGATGTCCGGCGATCTGGATATGGGCGAATATCTGAGCGCGCGGTGGACCGCGAAGAGGCATCGCTACGCGTAAGTACTTACGTAGCTAACTTTTCTCGATTTTGTATGCGATGTGTCAGCTTACTTCTGGTCTTCGCCGGTATCTCGCTCGCGCAGTCGTTACAGGGCGTCATTGATGTTCACGCCCATGTCGATCCTGAGACGATTCCACGCTCCATTGACGCAATCACCTTGGCCCGATTGGCTCAGCAGGAAGGAATGCGAGCCGTCGTGTTCAAGAATCACTTTTTCCCTACCACCGGGATTGCCTTTCTGGTCCACAGGGTTGTGCCGGGCATCGAAGTGTTCGGTGGAATTGCTCTCAATCGGGCTGTGGGAGGCATGAATGCGGCCGCCGTCGAGCAGATGGTTCAGCTGCCTGGACGGTTCGGGCGCATTGTCTGGATGCCGACGATGGACTCCGAGTTCGGCATCCGGCGATCCTCAAGTCCGAACCGGCCGTTCGTGCCGATCGCCAAGAACGGAGAGCTCCTTCCGGAAACCAAGCAGGTGCTTGCGATCATTGCGTATGAAGATATAGCGCTCGCGACGGGTCACATCTCGCCAGAAGAGAGTCTGATGCTCATCCGTGAAGCCCGCGCAATCGGCATCCATCGTATTATCGTGACTCATCCGACGCAGGGCATCGATATGACCGTCGAGCAGCAGAAAGCAGCCGCCAATATGGGAGCGTTCCTCGAGTATTGCTATGTGGGGACTTTGCCGTTCTCCGGGGCCAACCAAAAGACGATGGCATTCTATGCGCAGAACATGAAGGCCATCGGACCTGCGCATGTCATTATGTCCTCCGACCTTGGCAACGCCGTCAACCCGGTGCATACCGCAGGCATGAGGAGTTATATTCAGGCGCTTCTCAAAGAAGGCATGACGCAAGATGAAATCGATCTGATGACGCGGAAGAACCCGGCCTATTTGTTGGGGTTGAAATAGGTTCGCCGCTCCCGTGGCGCACGCTCTCAAGCGTGCAGTGTTGGCACTCGTACCGACGATTCATTTGTCCGTACTTTATACAACAAGCGTTAACAGGAATGTGAACGCGGCAAGCAGGAATGCTTGCGCCACAGTGTTAATTCAGCGTGGCAGCGACCACCGCGCGGATCACGCCATCGCTCTTGCTCATGATGTAAAGCTCGCCCGCGTCGTCGATGAGGAAATGAATATCGGAGCGGCCACCCGAAATCCGGGCCCGGCCGGGCAAAGTCTCCGCCTTGCCGCCGCGTGCGTGATAGGCGACTGCGGTCACCGGCGCCATCGAGCCGTAGAGTTCCTTGCTGCCATGTGTGTCCCAAAGAATTTTTACCGGGTGCAACGGAGCCATCGTCTTGGGATCGCCGTCATCGGCGGCCAGCATGTCTTTGAAATCCGTGTACCAGATATTGCCGGTCGTGATGTCGGCAAAAATGTATTTGCCACGCAGCACGGGCAGCGCTTTGCCTTGGTAGACGTAGCCGCTCGACATGGCATCGCCGCCTCCTGGGACATGGCCATATTGGATCACCGGATAGGTCGGAAGAACCATCCCATTTGTCTTGGTGTCGGTAATCTGCATCGGGATGTGATCGTCCGCCGGCAGCGGGCCGGTGTGGTTGTCGGGCTTCAATAATTCGTTGCCCTCGCGCAGAGAGTAGCCATAATTGGCTCCCTTGTGGATGATGTCCACCGTCTCCCAGGTTTGCAGCCCCACTACGTGAGCAATCAGCGTGACTTTACTGCGATCGGCCGGGTCTATATTCCAGGTCAAACGATTCGGATTGCGAAGCCCGTACGCCCAGATCTCTTTCCGCGCGCCTTCCACCTTGACGAATGGATTGTCGTTGGGGATGCGGTAGCGTCCGTTTTCGCTGAGGGTGCTCGAATCCTTATGTTCGTTCGGATCGGGAATGATCCGCCAGATTTTGCCGACGAGCAGATCCAGCCGCTGCGGACCGAGCCGCAATATAGGGTCGTGCTCTTCGCCGGTACGGCTGTCGCCGCAACCCACATACATCACGCGCCAGTCGGGGTCGCCGGGCCGCGCGGCAGGATTGAAGGTGAATTCACCCAGCGGGTGACTGTAAGTGTTGAGCTGCAACCGTAGCACTTCGCGAGCGGTGCCTTCAAAGCTTGAATTGGAGATGTTCGTGTCCGTCCATTCGATGATTACTCCTTCACTGAGATGGGACGGCGGCGTGACGATGGCCGGCGTAGTTGTATAGCCTTCCAATTTGAGATCGGGGAAATTGCTGTTATCCGGCATAATCGAGCCGGGCAGCGACGGGTCTTCCAGGTGAATCGTATAGAACTTTCCGTTGTGGGCGTAGTCGGGATCGAAAAGGAAGTTGACAAACCCATTGGCCTGGCCGTTTTCAAACCGGAACTTGTGAAAGAGACCGCCATGGCCCTCGCGGCCGTTGAAGTCCAGGTAGGTAGTGACTTTCTTGGTTTGCTTGTCCAGGATATACAACGGGCCATTCAAATCGTTTACGAAAAATCGCTTCCCTCCGCCCGGTTCGTCGCGCAAGTAATTGATGCGGGCCAGCAGGCTGGCGACATTATCGTTGAACTTCTCGGCGGAACCCGTTATCGGCAGGGTGGCATAATCCTTGATCTCCAGGGTAAGTTGCTGCGCACAGGCTGAGGCGGCGAATAGAACGGAAGCAGCCAATACGAACGTCGGCCGATGCATTGGTTTCACCATTCCGTTCATAGTATCAATTCGTATGAAACCAAGCCGACGCCGTCCGGTTTCCCTTTTGCTCGAAGTCTTGGGAGTATTAGGAGAGCATCAGGAGGGACTTAAATGTGCTGAACCGGCGCCAGTTTGTTCGTCGAGCCACGGCTGCCGCAACAGTTGTCCGTATTCCGGACCTGCTCGCGGCAGCGAAAAAATACGATCTGATCATCAAAGGCGGACGAGTCATCGATCCTGCGCACAAGCTTAACGCTGTCCGTGACGTGGCGATCGCGGGTGGCCATATCGCCGCAATAGCCGCTAACATCCCCGCCCGCGCCGCCGAAACGATCGACGCGCAGGGTAAATTGGTCGTGCCCGGATTGATCGACATCCACACCCATGCCGGACGAGTACAAGACGGTCCGGCGCTGTGTCTGGCCGACGGCGTGACGGGGCTGATCGATGCGGGATCGCAGGGTGCGGATCGCATCGGCGAGGTGATTGCAATCGCGAAGGCTGCTCCGCAATCGTGCCGGGTGCTGATCAACATCGGGCGTGCCGGCATCCTGCCGGAAGGCGATACGATGGATATCAACCGAGCCGATGTGGCCGCCGCGCGCGAAGCGATTGGGCGCAACCGCGACATGATCGTTGGAGTCAAGGCGCGCCTGTCACGGGACGTCGCCGGCGCGAATGACTTTGAGGTGCTCAGACGTTCGCAGGAAGTAGCGTCGTCGTTCAATCTGCCCGTGATGATCCATATGGGTCAGACGGTATCGCCGCTGCCCAGGCTTATCGCGCTTCTCAAGCCTGGCGATATCGTCACTCATATGTTTGCTCCACCGCCGAACAGCATCATCGACGACGCCGGGCACATTCTGCCGGAGGTAATGGCAGCTCGTCGACGTGGCGTAATCTTCGATCTCGGCAATGGGCGCACCGGCCATTTGCGCTGGGATATGGCCGAACGCGTGCTGCACATGGGTTTTCTGCCAGACACTTTCTCGACCGACTGGACTCCCGAAGGCCGAACGTCTCAGGTAATCGACTTTCCGAACGTCATGTCGAAGTTCCTGATGCTGGGCATGTCACTCGAGCAAGTGGTGGCGTGCGCCACCGTCAATGCGGCCCGCGTATTTCCGATATTTCACGATCGGGGCACCCTGAAGGTAGGCGCGCAGGCCGACGTTACAGTGCTCGAACTAAAGGAAGGGACTTTCGAATTCGAGGATAATTTTCGGAACAAACGGACCGCTCAGCGCCGGCTCTTCCCGAGTGGCACCGTGCTAGCCGGCAAAATGGTTGCACCTACGCTTGCGAAATAGGCCGCACGTGTTTGTTGAAACAGTCAAGCGTGCGCTGCCAGGCCAGGTCGGCTGCGGCTTTGTTATAGCGTTCCGGCGTTGCATCACAATTGAAGCCGTGAACAGCGTTGGGGTAGATGTAGCCCTCGTGCGGAACGTTGGCTGCCGTCAGCGCCATATCGTAGGCCGGCCACGTCTCGGCCAGTCGCTTGTCGAGTTCCCCATGGTGGACCAGAATCGCCGCCTTGATCTTCGGAACGTCCTCCTTGGTGGGAGGCCCACCATAGAACGGAACCGCAGCCGCTAGATCGGCTCCTAACCGGACGGCCAAGGTATTCGAGATGCTGCCGCCGTAACAGAAACCGGTCACGCCGATCTTGCCCGTGCAGTCGGGGCGCGATTTCAGCCACATTGCGGAAGCCACGAAATCTTCGGCCATCTTTTTGCCGTCGACCTTCATGAACATCTGGCCGCCTCTATAGTCGTCACCGGGAAACCCGCCCAGAGAAGTGAGCCCGTCCGGAGCGAACACCATGAAGTTGGCGAGGGCCAGGCGCCGCGCGATGTCCTCGATATGAGGATTCAGACCACGATTCTCGTGGACAACGATAATACCGGGCAATTTCACCGGCTTCTCCGCTCGGGTGTCGGCACTCACAGGCCGGACGAAATATCCTTTGATGCTTCCGTTGCCTTGCGGCGACGGGACGGTCTCGTAGCTGGTTTTGATCCGGTCATCGGTCTTGGACACTTGTTGCCCGAGAGCGTAGTTCGGCATCAAAGCCTCGATAATCGCCGCGGCCGTCAGCCCGCCTACAGCGAATCGCTGCACGCCGTCCATAAAGGCGCGACGACTGATCTCGCCGTGAATGAAGAGATTATAGAGTTGGATGGCCTCGCTCGGCAGTTTGGATCTGGTTGGCTCCATTGGTTGACTCCTTCCAAGAGAATATATCACCTCTCGGGGTCCGCACGAAACACGTCAGTCAAAAAATCGCCAGTGGATTGAGGGGCGAACCTGTTCCCTTCTCGATCCGCAACGGCGCAGCCATGAATAGAAACTCGTAACGATTCAGGCGCTTGGCCTGTTCGATGGCTCGCTCAAAATCGAGATTGTCGAAGATGCTCACACCCATCGCGACCAGCGCCAGTTGATGAAGCGGGATCGCGATGGTGGACGGAAGGCCCGAGGGTGAGACGTCATTCGGTCCATCGCCGCCGATGAAAGAAACGCCGCGTTCTTTTATGAAATACGCGACATCCGCGTGCCAGCCGGCAAACCCGGTACTGTTCGGCCAAGGGCCCAGCGCGGCGCGCCGCTTCCAACGCCCCGTATAGAGAAGAATAACGTCGCCTGGAGATACCTTCACGTGCTCCATTTTTTCCAAGGCCTCGAGGTCTTCCCGGTGAATGGCCGTTCCCGGTTCTAGCCACCCTTGAGGAGCCGCCTTCCCCGGAAGGCGCGTCGCGTCGAAAAGGATGGCTCGGGTGACAACGCCATCTTTCTGAGCATTGATATTCCCTTTCGGGCAACCGCCGTCTGCGACGATGTCTTCCATCAACCGGCCGTTGTACCCCTTGCCTTCAGACATGACGTGACAGTCCACTGCATCCAGATGGCTATGAACCACGCCGTGATACGTGCCCGTATATTGATACCGATCGGTGGTGCCGGTGGGCCTCACGTCGCCGAGAACACGCTCCAGGATGTTCGGTGCATCCGCAGCTTTTTCCTGCGCGATATCGTGCGCCAGTGAAATAGTCACGCCCTCCTTGGCCAAAGCCAGGGCCTGTTTCCGTTTCGCGGGGGTGATCAGATTGGAAGCGCCGAGTTCATCCTCATTACCCCATCTTCCCCAGTTGGAAAGCTCCTTCATCGCGCGGCGGAAGTCCGCTTCGTTTGTGATCGCCGGGCGTGCGTTGGTTGGACTCTGTGCGTAGGGAATAGATACTCCGGCGCCCAATCCGATCAAACCGATCAACAGGATTCTCATACTTCCTCCCCGACTAATTCCGGCGGGCAAAATGGCAGGCTCACGTTTTGCCTCTGGTTGGACAGTATATAACGGCGGCAGTTCCACCACCGCTGCCGATTTCGGTCCGGCATGCTGAAACTGCCAGGCAGTACAATGGGCCAGAATGTGCTGGAAGTCCCGGGCCTTAATTTGTTCAGCGCTTCTGTACGCGAGGCTCAGCGCGCAAACCGCCCCGACGTTCCGCACGGAAGTAGCTCTGGTGCATGTAGACGCCGAAGTCTTGGAAGACGGACGCATGCTCGATGGGTTCGGCAAGGATGACTTTCGTATCCTGGACGACGGCAAACCGCAGCCGGTACTCCATTTTTCCGCCGGAGAACAGGCGCTCGACTTGATCCTGCTGTTCGATATTTCGGGCAGCATGCAGGCCGTGGTTCAAGCAGTGGCAGCGGCCGCACACCAGGCACTGCAGGAGCTCCGCGCCGGCGATCGCGTCGCTGTCATGGTGTTCAACACCCGGAGCCGCGAGGTCGCGGGTTTCACCGAAGATCTCGACGCAGTCCAGAAGACCATTGAGGAGGATGTGCTGCACCTTCGTTTCGGTGGCGGCACAAGAATTCAGGATGCCGTTGACACAGCGGCGCTGCGCTTCATGCACGAGCCTAACAGCGAGCGGAGGCGTGCCGTCCTGATCATCACCGACAACATGGGCGTCCGGACGCGCCGCGAGCAGTCGGTGGTTACCGACTTTTGGGAGGCCGACGCGCTGCTGAGCGGGCTTATCGTTTCCAACAAGCTATTCCGCACCATCCGAACCGTAGGCGTGGTTCTGGGTCCGCAAAACCTCCTGATGGAGGCTGGGATGAAGGGCATCGCCGAAAAGACCGGTGGCGACGCGATCAGCGACCGCGACGTCGGCACCGCATTTCAAGAGTCTATGCATCGCATTCGGAGCCGCTACAGCCTGTACTATGCGCAGCCCCCAGGGAAACCAGGAATCAGGCGCCGGATCCAAGTGGAACTCTCGCGCTCAGCCGCCGAACAACATCCGAACGCTCGCGTTCGGGCACGCACCGGATATGTCGTTCCGAAGAGCTGAGGTAGGTAGCGAAGATTTCTGTAACTTTCGGAACTGACGCGAGTAGTATCTAGTAGTCTGCCTTTGTATCGGGAGGGCCTTCAATGCGCGACTTTGTCCACGACATTCGCTACGGGGTACGGATGCTTGGCAAGAGTCCTGGCTTCACCGCCGCGGCGATCGGTTGCCTGGCGCTGGGCATCGGAGCGACCACCGCAATCTTCAGCATTGTCAACGCTGTGCTGCTGCGCCCGCTCCCCTACCGCCAGCCCGATCGGCTGGTGCGCTTATATTCGGAATTTCCCACCATGTCGGCTGGTGGATTCCACCGCTTTTGGGTGTCCCCGCCCGAGCTTTTGGACTTGCAGCGCTACGCCAACTCCTGGGAGACACTGGACGGGTGGGTGAACGGCGGCGCCAACCTCGCGGGTGCAGCGGAGCCGTTTCGGGTGACGGTGTGCTATCCCTCCGGCAATTTGCTCGCGACATTGGGCGTGGCTCCCTTGCTGGGGCGCGTTATAACTTCTCAGGACGATCGCCCGGGTGCGCTTCCAGTGATCGTGTTGTCCTACGGGCTATGGCAGAGAGCCTATGCCGGCGATCGCGGTGTTCTCAATCGCGACGTACAGCTCAACGGGAAAAACACCAGGGTCGTCGGAGTGATGCCGAAGGGGTTCCAGTTCCCGCCCGGCGAGATCGATCCGGCCGAAGCGTGGAGTCCGCTGCAAATCGACCCTGCCAATCCGGGGGCGCGCTCCAGCCACTTTCTGTATCTGCTGGGACGGCTGAAGACCGGCGTGGACATCGGGCAGGCGCGCGCTGAAATAGCCCAACTGGTCAATCACTGGGATGCGACCAAAGCTCCGAAGTCGCACGCCTTCTCGGCGAAGTTCCATCCGCTGGTGATGTTTCCGCTTCATGACGAGGTCGTCGGCGGCGTACGGGTGGCGATGTGGGCGCTGCTCGGAGCGGTTGTGTTCGTGTTGTTGATCGCCTGCGTGAATGTCGCGAATCTGTTGCTTGCGCGCGCAGAAGCGCGGCAGCGGGAGATCGCGATTCGGCGAGCGCTGGGAGCCGGATTGGGCCGGCTCACGGCACAGTTCGTGACCGAAGGCGTGCTTTTATCGGCGGGCGGTGCGGCGTTCGGGTTGCTGCTCGCCTTCGGGGCGCTGCGTGTCATAGTCGCGATCAACGCGGGGAGCATTCCGCGATCGGGCGAAATCGCGATCAACCTGCCGGTGCTGCTCTTCACGCTGGGAGTCTCGCTGGCAACGGGCCTCGGCTTCGGGCTCGCGCCGCTGGCTCAGATCGTCACCCAGAATGTAAGCGACACGTTGAAGGCCGCCGGTACGCGCACAACCGCGACGGTGGCGGCGAATCGTTTTCGGAGCGCGCTCGTCACGGCCGAACTTTCCTTGGCGCTGGTGCTCCTGATCGGATCAGGCTTGATGGTTCGCGCGTTCTGGAAGCTGCAGGAAGTGGATATCGGTCTGGTTCCGGGCCACGTGCTTACCATGAGTCTGAACCTGCCGGCGGTGTTGTATAAAGACGAAGACCGCCGTCATCAGTTTTGGATGGCGGTGCAACAACGCCTCCGCGCCGTACCTGGAATCACGGCGGCTACCTGGGCCGGCGGCCTGCCCCCTCTGCGTCCCGTCAATGCCAATGACACGCAAATCGAAGCCTATGTGGAAAAGCCCGGCCTGGCTGCGCAAAACGTCGACTACTGGCAGCCGGCTGGCGATCATTACTTCGAAACACTGGGCATTCGCTTGATCGAAGGCCGGTTCTTCGACGAGCGGGACGGAGCAAAAACGCCCAAGGTTGTCATCGTCAACCAAACCATGGCCCGCACGTTTTGGCTTGGTGAAAGTCCGATTGGCCGCCGGGTGAAGCCGGGATTTGAAGGCGACTGGCGGACGATTGTTGGCGTAGTGGGTGACGTAAAGAACGCCGGCATCGATAAGCCGGCGGGCACAGAGCTGTACTTTCCCTATCTCCAGTCGGAGAACACGAGATCGGGCTATTTGATACTCAAGGGAACGGGCGATCCTTACGCGCTGACCGGCGCGGCCCGCCGCGAAATCGCGCAGTTGGATGGGGCGCTTCCGGTGGCTAATATGCGCTCGATGGACGACGTGATTCTCGCCGCCCAAACCCGACCGCGGTTCCTCACGGTTCTGCTCACCATTTTTTCGTCGGTCGCGCTAGCGCTGGCTTCCTTGGGAATCTACGGTGTGATCGCATACTCGGTCGAACAACGCACCTCCGAGTTCGGTATCCGCATGGCCATGGGCGCGGGGCCAGGCGATGTCTTGCGGATGGTGGTCGGAGAAGGCATACGCCTCGGCTTGCTGGGTACGGTGATCGGAGCGCTGGCCGCGTTCGGTCTGACGCGATTCATTCGCGGCCTGCTCTTTGGAGTCAGTTCGTTCGACCCGCTCACGTTCCTCGCGACGGCGTTGCTGCTCGCCGCCGTAACCGTATTCGCGTGCTATCTGCCGGCCCGGCGCGCAACGCGAGTGGACCCCATGGTGGCGCTGCGGTACGAGTAGTCTCGGCCCCGTTTTAGTGCAGCGTCAGTTTCTGGACCCGCAGATTACCGATCTCGCCAACATACAACGTATTTTCGTTGCGGCAGTCGATGGCGTTGACCGTTCCGAACTCCTTGGGCAACTTGCCGGCCTTTCCAAACTTGCCGACCATTGTTCCGTCCAGGCGCATTTTGTAGATTTCACCATCGCGGTCAAGGTCGTCCGGCGGATTGGAATTCGAAACGTACAAGAACTGATTCGGTCCCTTGGTCATGCACAGCGCCTGCGCATTTCCAACGTTGGTGAAAGCCGTCTTGAAGTTGCCGTCACTGTCAAACACCTGTACCCGCTTGTTTCCGCCGTCCGCGGCGTACACGTTTCCTTGCGCATCAACCGCTATGCTGCGGACGTTGGCAAACTCCCCTGTCGCGGTTCCCTTCTTGCCCCAGGACTTCACGAATCTGCCGTCTCTCGTGAACTTCGCGATGCGCGCATTGCCGAGGCCGTCGGCGACGAATATATTCCCGGCGGAGTCCCACGCAACGTCGGTCGGGCGTTCGAACAAGTCGGTCGGCCGTCCTGAGCTGTCGCCTTTCGTCGGACGCGTCGGAACATTAACATTCTCGGCTTTTCGCCCAAGCAGCATAAGAAGGCGCCCTTGCGGGTCAAACTCGATCACCATGCTGCTCATCTGATCCACCACCCAGATGTTGTCGTTGGGATCGATGCGGACCTGGGCGGCGAACATGAAGCCGTAGGAGTCTTTGCCGATCTCACGCATGAACTTGCCACTGGGATCGAACTCGAAAAGCCTTGAGCCGCCATGAGCGAACGGACGCGCCGTGCCGATCGATACAGTGGGATGGCCGGTCCGCGTATAGACGAAAATATCGCCGTGCGAATTCGTCGCCACACCGCCCACTTCACCGAGATAGAGTCCGGCAGGAAGCTGTAGAGCGTTAGCGGCGGCATCGTACCGAATTTCAGGGGCGTCCCCTTGGGCGAGGACCGGAACTCCGGCAATCAAGGCCGCAGCCAGCAGTGCTTGCAGTAAGTGTTTCATGGTTGTTCTCCTTGCTTGGTCTGCGTCCTTACCGGCTTCCCGTAGCTTTGGTCGAGCCTGGTTGGAGAATGTATTTCTGCACTCGCCAGGATTCGATTTCGCCGAGGACGATCTCGTTCGGATTGCGGCAATCCATCATGTGAACCACCTGGAAGCCAGGCGCCAGCTTGCCAGGATGACCGAACTTACCCAGTACGCTCCCGTCCAGTTCCGCCTTGTAAATTTCTCCGGTGGTTTCCCAGGTTCCGGGCATATTTCCATTCGGGTTCGAGTTCGACAGGAAGGCATACTGGTGAGACCCCGACGAAACGCATACTGTCCAGGCGGTGCCCAGGTTAGTGATTTCGCGCATGGGCTTCAGGTTGTTATCGAGCACTTGGTAGCGATTGTTTCCACGGTCGGCGACCCACACATTCCCTTGTCCATCTACTTGTAAACCATGCGGGAGATTGAATTCTCCCATAGCTTTTCCTACCTTCTCGCTGCCAACCTGCGCCAGGAATCGTCCGTTCTTGTCGTATTTAACCACGCGGTTGTTGCAATAGCCGTCGGAAATGAAGATGTTGCCCTGCGGGTCCCAGCCCACATCCGTCGGCCGGCAGAAAATATACTTCTTCGCCGGGACGTTCGGGCCCACGGGGTATGAAATCGGATCTTCCACTGCCGGAGGCCTGCGGCCGAGCACCATCAGCACTTTCCCGTCAGGGCTGAACTTGGTGATCATGTTGGTACCCTCGTCGACGGTCCAGATATTGTCGTCCTTGTCGACCCGCACCGAATGGGCGAATTCGAAGCCATAATAACCAGCGCCGATTTCCTTGATGAATTTGCCGGTTTGGTCGAATTCAAACAGGCGGGTATTGGCGCTGCGGTGATATACGAAAACATGACCCTTCGAGTTGGTCGCTACTGCGACCGATTCGCCAAGATACTCGCCGGACGGAAGTTTCAAAAAGTTCGGCACCGACGAAAACTCAATATCAGGGACATTCTCGACGGTTGCCTTGCGCTGCGCCAACGCGGATGCGGCCGCCAGGACCGCCACAACCAATGACGACGTTAAAATCTGTTTCATAAAGTCTCCTAGCCTTTCCAACCGGAGTTTCTATTCTACGGGAATCTGAGGAAGCCTGGGGTGCAGACCAGTATGAACCTCAGCCCATCCATTCCGGATGCTGAGCAGTTCCGTCGAACTGCGTGGTGGTCTTGAAAAGCTCAAATTTCCCGGTCAGCGCGGCTTCCCTGGTCTTCGAAACAATCGCCTGCAGTTGCTGCTCGGACATCGGCTTGAAGGTCCGCACCGCCTCGAAAGCCTGATCCAGGCGCTGCATCGAGTCGCATCCGTTGATCACCACCGACGTTGGCAGATTCAACGCATAGTGCAGGCATTCGATAGGCGTGGCTACGCCGGCTTTCAGAACGTCGCCAAACGCGAGCGGCTTCATCCCGAGCACGGCGATCCCTTCCTTCACCAGGCGCGGCACCACCTGATGCGTGAAACTCCGAAAGTGATAATCCAGCACGTTCAACGGCATCTGGCACGAATCGAAATGAAACTTGTTCTGCGCCGCTACGTCCAGCATTCGCAAATGCACCGCCGGATCTTTATGCCCGGTGAATCCGATATATCGAACCTTGCCGGCCTTTTTCGCGGCCATTACCGCCTCCAGCGCGCCTCCCGGAGCGAAGAAGCGATCCGGATCCTCCATCCGGATGTTCTCGTGGAACTGAATCAGGTCGATCGTTTCCACCTGCAGGCGCCGCAGCGATTCGTCAATCTGTTTCGCCGCCATCGCGCGCGTCCGCCCGTTGTACTTCGTCATCAGGAAAATGCGCTTCCGGTATCCGTCCTTCAGCGCCTTCCCCATGCGGATTTCGCTCCCGCCATCGTGGTAATCGCACGAGTTATCGAGGAAAGTGATGCCTCGATCGATGGCGCTTCGTACGATCCGGATACTCTCGCTCTCGTCCTTAGGCACGCCCATGTGATAGCCGCCCAGGCCGAGAGCTGAAACACGCTCGCCGGTAGTCCCCAGGTTTCGGTAGATCATCCCGTTGGATGTCTGTGCATGCAGCTTCGCAGCGACCTGCAGAGCCGCCAGCATGGTTAGAAATTCGCGCCGTTCCATGTCTGATAGCTTATCCTCGTTCGCGCTCAAGCGCCAGCATGATGAACTCATCGATCAGGTCTTCGACGCTGGCCGGGATGTTTTCCATGCAGCGCAGGACGATGTCGTGCTGCGTGTCGCGTTCCTTCGGGCTCATATATTCGAGCAAAGATTTCCCGGCTACTCTCGCCATTAAACAGCCGAGCGTATGCCGGACCGCTCGTACCGAAACGTCCGTCAACTCCGGTATTGACGGCAAACCGCGCCGGTATGCCCGCCAAAACTCGTGCGCCCCCGCCCGCAAGCGTTCTCTGTGCTCCGGCAGATGGAGCGCTTTACTTAGAAAATGCGTCAGCCCGAATCCGACATCAAAGGTCGGTTCCCCAAAATTCGCAGCTTCATGGTCGAGCAGGACCAGTCGATCGCCGCACACCAGAACATTCTTGGGGCTGTAATCGCCGTGCACTAACGCGAAGCGGCGCGACTGCGTTTCGCGGACTAGCTCACGGAGAAATACCGCCGCTTTAGGTTCGTGGTCGGCCGCATAAAGGTAGTACGCCTCCAGGCGAAGCGCTAAGAAAAACGATTGATCTCGAAAGATTGGCTCGACTTCTGCACGCTCCAGGTAGCTTCCGCGATGAATGGCAGCCAGCAGTTCGCCGAACTTGGAGAAATGCTCCAGATGAATCTGCCCGGACATCAAAAGCCTCTTCCATTCGTCGTGCGGCTGCGGAACCGCTTCCATGGCGAGAGTGTGATTGGCCGTGTCGAGGAAAAGGAGCCGCGGAATGCTTCCCGCGGGCGTCCAGCGGCTGATCCACTCCATCGCCAGGGCCTCTTGCCGGATTCGCGCGGGGTCGCACTTCCATTCGGCTGCCGACTTCAGCTGGCCCCTGGCTTGCTTCACCACAATCGAAGACCCATCTGTCAACCGAACCAGCACGGTATAGTTCGAAACACCGCCCGGTAGAGTGTGACTTTCCTCCATCGCGTAGCCGCGCTGAGCGAGGTAGGACGACAGCCTTGCGGGCTCTTCGAGATTCATGCGGTCATCATTCCGGCGACGAAATTTTCACAGGTAACGCCGAACATCCCGCGAACCTGGCGCCCGCGCCAAGCGCCTCTTCGATACGCAATCCCTCGTTCCACTTCGCCATCCGTTCGGAGCGCGCGAAGGACCCGACCTTCAACTGCCCGATATTCCATCCGACGGCCAAATGAACGATCGCCACGTCCTCGGTTTCACCGGACCGCGCCGAGATAATTGTTCCGAAACCCACGTCCCGCGCGGCTTGGAGAGCGTTTAGCATCTCGGTGATGGTCCCGGCTTGATTGGGCTTCAGTAGCACGGCGTTGCACGCGTTCTGCTGAGCGGCGCTGATAATGCGCTGGGCATTCGTAACCAGGAAATCGTCTCCGATCACCTGAATCCGGTCTCCCACCGCGGCGGTGAACGCCTGCATCCCCGTCAGATCGTCTTCTGCAAAGGGATCCTCGATCGAGAGGATCGGATAGCGGCGTACCCAGCCGAGCAGGACCTCCAACCATTCGTCCCGCTCATACTCGCGATCATCCAGATTTGTCCGATATCGGCCATTGGATCCGAGTTGCGAGGCCGCGATATCCAGTGAAATTCCGACTTGACCCTTACCGTAGCCGGCTTTTTCGATGCATCGGGTGAGAACCTCCAGAGCCTCCTCATTGGAATCGAACAGCGGCCACCAGCCTCCCTCATCCGCGACTCCCGCCAGACGATGCATATCGGCCATCGTCTCGCCCGCGATGCGGTACACCTCCGCCGCCATAACCAGCGCCTCATCGAAACTGCGCGCTCCGATCGGCACTACCATCAGATCCTGAATGTCGAGACGTTTCCCGGCGTGCGCACCGCCTCCGAATACTTGAATCTCGGGAAGCGGCAGACTAACTTGAGTTCCCTGCGCCAGGTAGCGCCACAGCGGTAGTCCCTGCGACGCGGCCGCCAGTTGCAGCGCTGCCATCGATGTCGCGATCGTGGCATTTCCGCCTAAGCTCGCTTTATCCGGCGTGCCATCGATTTCAATCAGGACTTGGTCGATGGAGGATTGATCCGTCGCATCCATGCCGGCCAGGGCCCGGCTAATAGGACCGTTGACGTTGGCGACGGCTCTATTCACTCCCCATCCACCAAACTCCGGACCGCCGTCCCGAAGGTCGACCGCTTCGTTGCTTCCCCGTGAAGCGCCCGCCGGAGCGCTACTGCGCCCGATGTGGCCGGCGCTGGAATGCATTTCGACTTCGACTGTAGGCCGCCCTCGCGAATCCCAGACGCGACGGCCGATCAATCGATCAATAGTGCAGGGCATGAGTTGGAGGCTTCATTCTACAAAATAGCTATGGCAACTGCTATTGAAAACAAAGGAGGAACGATGGATGCGAGTTCGGGACCTTCAGGGGAAAAACACGTTTTTCTCGGGAGTATTCCGAGAGCTATCCGGCTTAGAGCCGAGTCGAAGGCGCGAGAGAGGGTAGCGGCACGCCAAGCCGCGGTTGCCTCACGATTGGGGCACTCTTGTGTTTTTTTTGTGGCGTCCCCAGCGGCTGCCGAAGTCGCTCCTAGGATCGGGAGAGCGCCGCTCCTCTTGAGATCATCCTCACCGCCACAAAGAACAGCCATCCGATACTCAGCAATGACGCAGTGGAAGGCTCCGGCACCTCCACCAGTGTGAAGGTGACGTTGGAGATGGGGTTTCCGGATGGGTCAAAAAACTCAAACGGTCCATCGAAGGATGCATCGGCTGAAGTTGATACGAACTCCGCGCCGCTCGTTGATCCTTCCATATGGATGTGAACGATTTGAGGCACTCCAAAAGTGAAAGGTATCGGAGAACCAAAAGGATTCGACTGACCATAAAGACCGCAGGTGTCGGCTCCGATGAAAGGAGCGTCGAAAACTTGTGCTCCGATACCATCAACGGCCATCGCCGCCAATCCGATCCCGCGAACATGAAAACAGGGAAAGAAAGACCCATCCCCGGTTCCGCCGAACACGGTAAACACGTAATCGGCGTCGAGTACTGCGTCTGCTAAACCGGAACCCGGGGGAAAGCCGAATATACCTGCTGCTACCAACACATTGAAAGCAGTTAGATCCGGTCCGGCCGCTGAGTCCACAAACGATGGTGCTCCAAGTTGTGCATCCGCGGAGAAACGGCCGTCGTTGCAATTTGCCGATAATGTGAAGGCGGAAGGGGTGCCGACAGTGGTCACCCCATCGCACGTCGCACTCGCACTAATGGTTGCGGCGGATGTGGAACTCACCGCGAATGTGAGGGAGAGAACGTACTTGAACATCGGGTTCCTCCTGAGCCTGCGACACCACGCCACACGCTTGGCGGTTTGACTCCGATGAGGGTCGACATGTTTCATCGATGCGGGCGAGAAATGACCGTATCCAGGACTTGATCGATCGAGGATTGATCCGTCGCATCCATGCCGGTCAGAGCCCGGCTGATAGGACCGTTGACGTTGGCGACGGCCAATCAATCGATCAATAGTGCAGGGCATGAGTTGGAGGCATTATACCGTCCGGTTTGTACTCTCGGAATCCGATCAATCTATAATTGCTCTATGCAACCCAGTCGTGCAGGCTCGACGTGTATCTTCTTAGCTCTGTTTTGTCTGCCAGCCATCCCCCAGGCTCCGCCGGCACGCCAACCTGGAGCCGCGATCGTCCTTCGCGCGGCGCGCACGTTCGACGGCGAGGCCATGCATGAAGGCTGGGCCGTATTGGTGAGAGGAGACCGGATCGAAGCCGCCGGCCCCGCCGCGAGTATCGACACCTCGGGCGCGAAGGTTGTGGATCTGGCGGGCGCGACGTTGATGCCGGGTCTGGTCGAAGGTCACTCGCACGTTCTGTTGCATGCCTATAGCGAAACATCCTGGAACGATCAAGTTGCGCACGAGGGGCTGGCTCTGCGGGTGGCGCGCGCGACCAATCATCTGCGCGCGACGCTGATGGCCGGGTTCACCACCATCCGCGACCTGGGCACTGAGGGCGCCGCTTACGCCGACGTCGAGCTAAAGCAGGCCGTCGATCAAGGAATCGTTCCCGGCCCTCGCATGCTGGTTTCGACGCGCGCCATCGTGGCCAGCGGCACCTACGGTCCGAAAGGCTTTGTGCTCGAATGGACCGTGCCGCAGGGCGCCGAAGAAGCCGATGGCATCGATAGCCTGACGCGCGTGGTGCGCGATCAGATCGGGCATGGCGCGGATTGGATCAAGCTGTACGGCGATTATCGCTGGGGTCCGCATCCGGGCTCGCACCCGACATTTTCGCAAGAGGAAATGAAGCTGGCAGTCGAAACTGCGAAGAGCGCGGGCGTTCCGGTAGCAGTCCATACCAGCACCGTGGAAGGCATGCGGCGCGCGATTCTGGCCGGCGCTGAAACGATCGAGCATGGCAACGAAGGGACGCCCGAGATCTTCAAGCTGATGGTTGAGCATCACGTGGCGCTTTGTCCAACGCTCACAGCCGGTGGCGGAGGAGGACGCGGCGGGCGCGGTCCCCAATCCGAGTCGCCAGCCATGACACGCAAGCGCGCTACGTTCAAAGCCGCGCTGGATGCGGGCGTAACCATACTGAGCGGCAGCGACGTCGGCACGTTCCCGCACGGCGACAATGCGCGCGAGATCGAAACGATGGTCGATTTCGGGATGCCGCCGTCGGATGCCTTGAAATCCGCGACATCGGTGGCGGGCCGGGTCCTTCACATGGATATCGGGATGGTGAAGCCGGCGATGCTGGCCGATCTCATCGCGGTCGATGGCGATCCTGTGAAAGACATCTCAGCGCTGCGCCGCGTCCAGTTCGTCATGAAGGGCGGCGTCGTTTACAAGCAATAGTGCGCATCACTGCCGCGGCAGTGTGAATGCGACGATGCTGCTTCCCGAGGGCGCGTCGTTCTTGCCGCCTCCGCATACGATCACGACGTACTCACGTCCGCCGATTTCATAAATCGCGGGCGTGGCGTTGCCGGCCGCAGGCAGTTCAGTTTCCCAGAGAAGCTTTCCCGTGAGCTTATCGAAAGCGCGGAATTTCTTATCGAAGTTCGTCGCGCCGATGAAAAGAAGTCCACTAGCGGTGACCACCGGCCCACCATAATTGTCGCTGCCGGTGTTCTTGATTCCCTTCGCGACCAACTCCGGATATTCACCCAAAGGAATCCGCCAGCGAATCTCTCCCTGGTTGAGATCGATCGCATTGAGCGTGCCCCAGGGCGGAGTAATGGGCGGATATCCGTCCGGATCGCGAAACAAAATATAGCCTTCGTTTCTGTACTTGAGCCAGTTGGGATCTTTCGCCGCCGTGGCCAGGTCAACCGCTCCCGTGTCCCGGCCGGTGATCAGGAAATCGACGATCTCATTAATTCCTCGGCCCAGATGGCTGAAGCCAGGCATGCGGCCGGAGCCTTCCCGAATGATGCTCGCGAGCTCAGCGCGAGAGCGGCGTTTGCCGATATCGACCAGCGACGGAAACGTTGGTGGCGTCCCTTTCAAATCGTCCCCATGACAGCTTGCGCAATTATTCTTGTAGAGGGAGGTCGTGTCGTGGGTCACCATGCGGATGATCCAAGGCTGTTCATTGGAATTAACGTAGAGCAATCCCGTTTCCGGATCGAAAGCCGCTCCGCCCCACTCGCCGCCGCCATCGGTTCCCGGAAAAAGGATCGTGCCTCGCCGGCTGGGCGGCGTGAACATGCCATTCGAATCCAGGCGCTTGAATGTTTCGAGGACGGCGGCGTGCGCTTCCGGAGTGCGGTTGGTAATCATGTCTTCGGTGAACGCCTGGCGCGTGAAGGGTGGAGGTTTCACCGGGTACGGCTGTGTTTCGGAAAGCTTCTCGCCATCCAGCGCCGATGCTGGCGCCTTGCGATAAGCGATGGGGAACAACGGCTCGCCCGTTTTTCGATCAAGCACGAAGACGTAGCCGGTCTTGGCGATTTGCGCGACGGCGTCGACTTTGCGGCCATTGCGCGTGACCGTGACCAGGCTCGGAGCCGCGGGGAAATCAAGATCCCACACGTCATGTCTAATGCCCTGGAAGTGCCATATACGACGTCCGGTGCGCGCGTCCAGCGCGATGACACAGTCGGCGAATAAATTGTCGCCGATGCGATTTGCGCCATAGAAATCAAATGACGCCGAGCCAGTGGCGCCGAACACCATGCCGAGTTTCGGGTCGACGCTCAGGCCGGCCCATGCGTTCGCTCCGCCGGAGATCTTGTACGCCTCCGGCGGCCAGGTATCGTAGCCGAACTCGCCGGGATGCGGAATGGTATGAAAAATCCAGCGCTGCTTACCCGTGTTAACGTCGAACGCGCGAATGTCGCCGGGCGAACCGGGCAGGGTCTCGGGAACAGTGCTGCCCATGATCAGCAAGTCTTCAAAGATCACGCCCGGGCTGCTGGCGCTTACGGTCATGTTTTCGGGCGGACGATCGAGCCCTTTCCGGAGATCGATGCGGCCGTCGTCGCCAAAGGCCTGAATCGGTTTGCCGGTGCGACGGTCGAGCGCCCACAGGTAATTGCGATGGCTGACGAAGACGCGGTCCTTATATACGGTGACGCCGCGATGCCGGTAGCGCCGTTGTGGCTGGTCGCCCTGATTCGGGTCGAAGCTCCAGATTTCGCGTCCGGTCTGGGCATTGAGCGCGATCACGCGCAGCTTGGGCGTCGTGGCATACAGAACACCATCGACGATGATTGGATTGCTCTGCATCTCCGAATCTTTGAAGGCGTCGTGCGCGTCGTAAGACCAGGCCACTTGAAGGTGCCGGACGTTATCGCGATCGATCTGCTTCAGCTCGGAATAGCGGATGTTATACGGGCCGCCATTGACCGGCCACTCGACGTCGGCGGCGTGAACTAACCAGGCAGAAAGCAAGAACGGGAGCAGCTTCGATACAGGAACACTCACGGCGTACAGATTCTAACCCATCCAAAGAAAAGTTGTCAGGTCGGGGACCTGCCCCACGTTTGCAACAATGCCATAGGGAGGTAATTTATGGCAAGCACTGTAAAGCCGATTCCTGAGGGTTTTCACACCGCGACACCCTATATAGTCTGCAAGCGCGCTGCGGACGCCATCGAGTTTTATGAGAAAGCGTTCGGCGCCGTCGAAGTCATGCGCATGGCCGGACCGGACGGGCGGATTGGCCATGCCGAGATTAAGATCGGCGACTCGCATATCATGCTCTCGGATGAACATCCGGAAATGAGCATTTACGGTCCGCAGCATTACGGCGGCTCTCCGGTCAGCGTGCTTCTCTACGTTGGCAACGCGGATATAACCGTGAGCGCCGCGGTCGGCGCAGGGGCTAAAATCATCCGGCCGCTAAAGGACGAATTCTACGGTGACCGGGCCGGAACTATTGTCGATCCGTTCGGACATCAATGGTACATTCACACTCACATCAAAGACGTCTCGCCGGAGGAAATGCAGAACGCCGCGACGGGCAGCTAGCGTCTTTAGAAGCTGTACTTCAGCCCGAATTGCAGATTGCGCGCGCCTTGCGAAGTGTTCACAACACCTTCGTTGCTGCCGCCAAAGATGTCGACCACATAGCCCGAGACCACGAAGATGGGCGTATTGAAGGCATTGATAGCCTCAAACCGGACTTCGATGGTCTGGCGTTCGGTGATCGGGAATTTCTTCGAGAGTCCCATATCCACCTGCTTGATGCCTGGCCCTCGTTCAGTGCCCACGCCACAAGTCCCGAAGTGACCGGGCGCCGGGGCCGCCATGGTGCTGGGGTCGAACCAAATGTAGCCGCCGCCTGAGAAATTCTTGTAGGGCGTCTGAATGGACGGGGCAATGCAATCAGGCCGGGGTTGGAATGATCCAGTTCCTGGATCTCCGCCGAAATCAAGCATGGAAATCGGGAAGCCGCCATGCACCGTGAAGACGGTGTTCAGTTGCCAGTCGCCTACCACGGCGTTGACGAATTTGTTCGTGTTTTGAAGGAACGTCCGGTGCTTGCCGAACGGCAGCTCATAAGTGAGATAGCCGTTGAAGACGTTGGTGACGTCGTGATCGCAGAAGCCGTAATCCTGACGGATGTTGTACGCGTATTGTTGGAAGGACACGTCGGCGCTGGCTTGGCTGGCCGTCGCGTCGCCGTAGCGGGCGTAGTAACCCTGGTTGTCAGTCAAACATTTCGACCAGGTGTAGTTGGCTTGGAAGGCGAGGCCAGTTGCGAGCCGTCTCTGGAACGACAGTTGGAGGGCGTTGTAATTCTGAATGCCTACAGTTGAGTTGAGCCGGACCTGCCCGGTTCCAATATTCTTTAAGGTCGGATTCCCGGACAGATAGGGTCCTGGAGTAACGCTTCCGTTCGCCAGAAGCACCTCTTGCCCGGCGTTCACGATCGTCGCCAGGTGGTCAGTGTGCTGTCCGACGTAGGCGGCCTGGAATGTCGTGGAATTCCCGAATTGCCGCTGAATCGAGAAATTCCATTGATTGGAAACCGCCGGCCGATAATTGGAGTCCTGCATGTGGATGCGTACTCCGGCGAAGCACGACGCCGGTGCGGAAGTGACGGTAGTGACGTTACACGGGACGCCGCCTGTGGAGCCCAGCCCGCCGAAACCTTGGTCGAGCGTGATCTGATTCGCTGGGATTGCGCCGTTCGGGCCGGCCACTGGCTGGCTCACGAGATCGACGTTCCAAGGAGCGTTCGTCGCCAGGCGATTGTACTCGCCAGTGCCTTCCTGGAAGCTCGACCGGCTGAAAGCCGCGCGGATCACTGTGTTCTGCGCCCACTTGCCACCCGGACTCCATGCCAAACCCATGCGCGGCAGGAAATTTGCGATCCCGTTGTACTGGTTGTACAACGCGCGGCTGTTTCCATTCACGCCCGCCAGTTCAATCTGGCCGTTGATCTCGCCGAAGTTGGTCATGCGATTACCAACCTCGTAGATCGGCGTGAAGAGTTGCCAACGCAGCCCCATGTTCAGAGTCAGGTGCGAGTTTACTTTCCAATCGTCCTGGAAGAATGCACCGAAGGCGTTGTTGCGCTGCCCTACTGTACCGGAAAAACCTTGCCCGTATCCCATGTAGGAAGGAAGTCCCAGCAGAAAATCGGCTTCTGCGTTGCCGGTGTATTGTGCGTTGAACCCGATCTGGCCGGCGGCGCCATCGCTCGTGACGGAAGGAACATAGTCGTTCCGATAGCGGATTCCCTGGAATCCGAATTTCATATTGTGAGAGCGATGCGTGTAGGCCAGCGTGTCCTCAAACTGGATCGCGGTCTGGTGGAAGATCTCCGGCGAATCGACGGTGCCAAACGCAAATGGTCCGTTGAGTGCGCCACCGACGGGTGCGCCTGCAAAGGACAGGCCGGGGAGGAACGGCGTGGGCTGCCCGGGAATCAGGCCGGCCGCGCTGGTCGATCCCGCTGTCTGCACGTTGGCTTCGGCTGGAAAATAGTTCACGCCGGCGCGGAATTCATTGACCAGGTTCGGACTGATCGTTCGCGTATAGTCGATGACGCCGCTCCACAACGGAAAGACATTGTTTCCCGTGGAGTTGTACAGCAGCGGCTGGCTGTTGACTATCGGATTGAGAACGGACTGTTGCGAATATCGCACGGAAAGATGGTCGCGGTCGGACAGGTTGTAATCAACTTTCGCATCGCCCTGTTGGCCGTGAATATAGCTTTGCTGGATATTGGGCGCATTGTTGAGCAACCCGGGCAGCGTGGCCTGAGGAAGCGCGCCCATAATCTTGAGCGCCGTCGGACTCAAGCCCTTGATGCAGGGCGACGATCCAAAAGTCTGTCCGGGGCCGCAAATCGCGGCGTTATTGAGGTTGGCGGGCATTGCGACTGTCGTGCCCGGATAGTGCAGCGAGATACCCGGTATGTCGGAAAGGTTCCCGGTCCGTTCCTGATTCGAAAAAGTGTTGATAGTGCCAGGTGTGGCCGGCGTATCGAACCTGGAGCCCTGATAGTCAACAAAAAAGAAAAGCTTGTTCTTCTTGATAGGTCCGCCAAGCGTCCCCCCGTACTCATTCCACTGCAGGTTAGGGGGAGCGCTGTTGACCGTCGGATCGGAACTGAAGTTGCGCGACCATTCGTTGGCGTTGAAAAAATCATTGCGCGCGAACTCGAAGGCGTTTCCGTGATATGAATTGCTGCCCGACTTCAGACTCACGCTGATCACTCCGCCCAGAAATTGTCCGTATTCGGCGCTCGGGTTGTTGGTGACTACGTTGAATTCCTGGATCGCATCCACGTTGGGCGAGTAGGCTACATTGTTGTCGACAAACTCGATGTTCTCCATGCCGTCCAGTAGATAGTAAGTCGCCTGCTCGCGGTTGCCATTGATGTAAGGGCGGCCGGAATTAAAGGTCGCCTGGCCGGTGTTGAAGGCCGCCGGACTGGTGGTGACCGTTCCTGGCATCAGCAAAGCGAGCTGATTATAGTTGCGGGTCTCGAGCGGCAGGCTCTGGATCGCGGCGGCTTGCATCACGGTGCTGATTTGCGCATTTTCGGTCTGCAGTATCGGCGCTGCGCTGGTCACTTCCAAAGTCTGAGTGACCTGGCCGACTTGCAATTGGAAGTCGATCTTCGCAACCTGGTCGATCACCAATTGGACCGAGCGCTGAATCGCCGTCTGGAATCCTTTAGCCTCCGCGCGGACTTCGTAATTGCCGATTGGCAGTCGCGGAAGGCTGTAATAACCGCCATCGTTGCTCACCGTCGGCCAATTCGTCCCATGGTCCAGGTCCTTCGCCGTTATCGCAACGCTGGGAACAGCAGCTCCCGATGCGTCAGTCACCTGGCCGGTGATAGCCGCGGTTGGTCCCTGGCCCCAGCAGAGCGCCGTCGTTACGAAAAGACAGAAAATCGTCCCTAACAAAATTCGTGTGGATAGAGCTTTCATGGCAACTCCTTCGCAATCGTCGATACGCTTTCGGTTGAGCAACATGCCGTTCTCGTCATGCTGCGCGTGATTTCGAGCGGTGTCTAGTTCAGAACGGTTGTCCATATGTTACGGATGCGTTCATTACAGATCGAACGCACTCAGATTCAATGCTTTGCCCTCGATCTCGCGGACTGATCGGTCTTGATCCCCGGCCTCGACACCGCATCCAGCAGCGCCTTGACGGGACGCACTGCCGCCAGCATGACCTCGGCTTTGGGTTGCTCCATTTGGTTAAGTGCCAGCTTCTGCTCAGCCAGCCAATTCGCCGGAGCCGGTTCTCCCGATTCCAAATATTGGAGCGCTCGGAGCCCGACGCTACCAAGCTTGGAAAGGTCTTCTGAGAGCGGCGCAGCTTCTTCTAACAGGATGCTGGAAGCCAGAAGCGGGCGAAGCCGGCGATCATTCACACTCCATTGGCTCATCGCGAGCCGGATCTCTTCGCCTTCCTGACGATGCTGGCCCCGATCGGCCACAAGTGGATCGGCCACAAAACGGTGAATCGCGTCTTCCAGCAGACGGACAGTTTCACTTTCCGGTTGCGCGGCATCTACCAGCCGGTTCAGCGGAACGTCATGGCTATAAGAGCGCGCGGCCTGCCGCTGGTCAATCCCCAGTGGTTCTACTACGTCGACGAGCACGCGAAGCGCCGGAGCAGGGCTTCCGCCCGCCAACCGATCCAACATGCGTTGATAACCGGATCGATGCTCCACTCCGCTCCACTCCAGCCACCGGCTAACCGTGGCCAGCCGCTGATACATTGACTCGACCCCGGTGACATTTGCCGGCGACCATAATCGTTCAGCAATCGCCGCGGCGCGGGGCCACAATCGCGAATCGACCGTTTCTTCTGTTACGTATTCGGTCCACATGCATGCTTCCCCGCCGAGAATCAGCGCGGCCTGCCGCTCATTCAGTTGATTTGCGGCGCCGCCCAACGGATCGAACTGATAGTGATACGACGCCGGGTTCAAATGGTCCAAGTAATAGCCAAACGAAAGAATTCCACGGTAGCCTTTGCGCGCCGCGTCGGCCAACGATTGCTGCCCGCGCCAGGATTGGATCACTAGATCCTTCGGCATCCCGGGTTGCAGCACCTCGTCCCATCCGATCATCTGCTTGCCGTGCTTGGTGACCAGCTCGTGAACTCTTTCGTTAAAGTAGCCATGCAGCTCGGCGCTGGTTTTGAATCCACGCTTTTTGCAAAAGTCCTGGATAGCGGAGTTCTGCTTCCACTCCGCATCCAGCACTTCATCGCCGCCGATATGGAAATACGCGTCGGGAAAGAGCGCGGCCATTTCACCAATGAAACGATCCAGGAACGTGTAGACTTCCTGGCGTGTAGGATCCAGCGTAGGTTCAAATATGCCCCACTTCCGTTCGATCTGAAAGGGCCCGTGAGCGCTGCCAAGTTCGGGATATCCGGCCAGCCAACTGGTGGTGTGGCCTGGAATATCGAACTCGGGCACCACCCGGAGGCCGCGCGCCGCCGCGTAGGCGACGATCTGGCGCACTTCGGCCTGCGTATAGAACTTACCGTCGGAACCCAGTTGCTGGAGCTTCGGAAAAACCTTGCTCTCTACGCGGAAACCCTGGTCATCGGAAAGGTGCCAGTGAAACACGTTCATCTTCACCGCGGCGAGGGCGTCAATATTCCGCTGGATCACCGGCAGCGGCATCCAGTGACGGGAGACGTCGAGCGAAAGCCCGCGCCAGGGAAAGCGCGGACGATCTTCGATGTGCAGCGCGGGTACGGAAAACGAATCCGCGCCGGGCGCGATCAATTGCGAGAAGGTCTCGAGTCCACGGAGCGCGCCAGTGACGGTCGCCGCCGACAAGCGCGCTCCCGAGGCAGCGATCTCGAGCTGGTAGGATTCGTCCTCGCCGAGAACGGGCACGTCCGGAGAACCGGCGCGGCAATCGATGGTGAGCGCCGGCCGTGCTCCGCCAGCCATTGGAATCCCGGTCTGGCGAGAGAGGCGCGCGATGAAACGAGCGACGGCATCCTGAAGACGGCGATCGGTGTGCCCGGTAATGCGCACGCCAAAACTGCCGTCGATAGTCAACTTTCCCTGATCCATCGATACGTGCGCGGGCGCCGGCATCAGAGTCAGAACCGGCTCCGCTTGTATAGCCGCAAAGAGCGGCAGGATCGCGATCAGGGCTCTCATCGGGGGAAAATCTCCTCCAGCTCGGCCGCTGACGGACGACGCCCATATTCGCAGAGCTCGAATGCTTCCGCATGCTGGATTTCGCGGGCTCGCTCAGCGCCGTATCGGCTGGCCAGCGCAGCTCGGGCCGGCCCGCAGGGCGGATGGCTCCAGTTCGCACTCAGCCACTCGCGGCGGGCACTGGGATCTCGCGGCACTTGATCCGATACGCCGTCTACCCACGGCAGCCATTCGTAGAACTGTGAAACATGGGCATCCAGAGCGTCCATTTTGAGCTCCCAAACGTCGCCGATGTCTACCGCGATGTCGGCTGCGAATGGAATAGGCCGGCGAAAGTGGTCTTCCAGGTACAGGAAAACTGGATTCCGCCGGAGCGGAGCGGTATCCGGGCAGACGTTCGGAACCACCACCAGATACGCCGAGTCCTGCACCAGTTGAGCCGTATAGCGATGATCGGGATGGTAGTCGTAGGGGCGGTGCGTCAAGACCAGATCCGCCTGCCAGTTGCGAATCTGCCGCACAATCTCCCATCGCGAATTCACGTCCGGGACTAGCTGGCCATCGTGGTGATCCAGCACCTCGGACGCGTCGATGCCCAAGCGCCGGGCTGCTTCCCCCGCTTCCTGCGCTCGTACTTGCGCCAGTTCGATTCCGTTGAGCAACGCATGCCCTGCATCGCCGTTAGTCACGGCAACGAACTTGACGGCATGTCCAAGGGACACGAACTTCGCGGCTGTTCCACCGAATTGAAGCTCGCAGTCATCCGGATGCGCCCCGATACAGAGAATCCTGAGCTGAAGATCTGGCACGCGAGGCAATATTCCGATGGAATCGGCGGGCTGTCCAGTTCAAAACGGTTGTACCGTTGTTCGGTACACCATCGAACGTATTTGTTGTCAGTATGTTACGGGTGTCTAGAAAGTGATCGAAAAGCCGACTGAAACTTCATTCTGCTGCGTGGTGGTGGTGAAGGCGTGGAAAGCCGGATTCATCCAGCGCGTGTAGCGCACTTCCGGAACGACGCGAATACCGAAAGCATCCGTCAACTGCACGCCGACCCCGGCAACAATACCGTAGGAATTCGGATGCGCCGGCGCAGTGGGTGTGTTCGTGCAACAACTAAGCACGCTACTGGCGTTCGTAAAATCAGTTGAAGTTCGGATGGACTCGGGTTTGCGCCAAGCGCCACCGCCCTCGAAGAACCAATGAGCGCCAGGAGGGTCGTGCCTGCCGTGGGCATAATATCGGACCATGGCGGGGACGTCGATCAGCCTGGCCCGAGTGTCTTCATGCAGAATCGTGCTGGTGGTGACGCTAGTGACTACACCGCTCACTACCGCGGGGACGCTGGTTGTGACGGTGGTGGTCATTTGGTATCCGAAGCGCCGCAAGACCGGTTCAAAGGCGATCCCAAAATGCTCCGTCAGCATCACTTGCGCAATGATGCCATAACCGATTCGCGACGATGCATTACTGGTCTGATACATGGTATTCACGGTGGACGAGTTGGTAACAGTGTTGCTGCCGCCCGGCACGAGACTGAGGCCTAACACCGAAAGAGTCGCCCCGGCCGAAAAACGGCGCACAAAAGTCTTCTGGTCAGTGGACGAAGATGTGCTGCTCTGGCTGGTGCTCGTGGTCGCGGGGTTTTCGTTGGGTGGGTTCTCGTTGCCGGCGGTGGAGGAGGTGTTGCCGGTGTTGGAAGCCACAGTTCTCCGTCTGCAAAAGAAGCATGGGACCGAAATCTCGCTGGGATAGAGCCGCAGCGCGGCGTACGGGCCCATAAGCGTGGCGCTGAAATATTCCGCGTTTTGAGTGGAAGTTTTGAAGTGATAATACTTGTCGGCGACAATCAGTTCGACACCGCGCAAACGGTAGCTCAGAGAGCCTTCGGCGTCTCCAATTACAGCGTGATGGGGAATAGCGAAGCCGGACGCATTCGCCTGGACCAGCAGATTCCGCGTCAGGTGATATTCGGCCGCCAGTCCGAATGTAGGGTATATCACATAGCGGCTGCCCGAAACGTTGTTCACCACGGCATTGCCCGAGCTATCGGTGGTAGGGGCGAAAGGCGCGTTCACGTTGGTCTTCACGCTGGTATACTGCACCTCCCACAAAGTCTTGAGATTCCACTTTTGTCCGGCTTTGCGAGGGAACGGGTAAAACAAATCCTGAAATGACAATTTGAAATTCCGGATGGTGTAGTCGGCCGTTAGAAAGTCGCCCGACGCAAAGGTCGTCCCAAACAGATCCAGAGCCTGGTTCGCGGTGGTGCTGGTAGAAGCCTTGGTTTGGAAACCGGAAAAATTCAACATCGCCGTTTTCGAAACGGGGATACTGATCCGGCCGCCAATTGTGTAATTCCCATTGCCAGGATAGTTCAGATTCTCGAAGTCGAGCGCGGCGGCTCCTCCTCGGAGCGATGGAGTGGTGTGCGTTATCCAATAGAACGGCTCGATCGACCAGGGATTGCCAGGGTAGGGCGGCGTAGTAGTCGTGTCACTTTGATGTTGTACGACCGGTTGCGACGGGGTCGACTGGGGCGCCGGAGTGGCCGGTGGCGGCGGAGAGGTCTGGGGCGCAGGCGTGGTCTGGGGAGCGGCAGTCGCGGGCGTGCCGGGCTGCAGGGGAGGCTGCTGTCCTTCCGCGCAAGACACCACCAGAAGTGCGATGATGGCAGAGAGACGAACGGGTGCGAGCAGTTTCTTCAAAAAATCCTCCCAATGAAGGGTCCGCCAAAAGGGATCAGCAACCTACGCAAGATTTTTATACGGCGGCGCAGGGCCGCGTGAGTACACTGTGTCATGGTATTTACTAAAGTTTACGCAAGGGAACGCGTGGATGCCACGGGTCGCGACCGGCCAGGCGTGTCTGTGGAACTTTTCACCCCGAAGGGCGAATCACCTATAGGTGGCAAGCGCCCTCAGTTCCACCGTCTCATATTCGAAAAAAACCCGCAACACATACAATACATAAAATGTTGAAACCGACACAACTAGCTCTCTTTTTGATGGCCTCGTTGAGTGGGCCTCTGGCCGCTCAAGTATTTGACAACACTGGGAACGGCATGTTGAACGGGCCCTATTATTTCCGCGAAGTGCTGTTCACTGCGAGCGACGAGGTGGCTGTATATGGCAGTGTTAATTTCTCCGGGGGAAGCTACAACATCTCCAGCGCCCAGATTTTGGATTGCAACCAGAACGGCTGCTCCGGCCCGTCGCCCTACTCCACTTCAGGGTCGTATTCGATCTCGGCCAGCGGCTTCGGCTTTATCTCCGAGCAGCTCATCAGTAGTCAAATCTACGGGGCAGTTGGCGCAAACGGTGTCTTTATCGGCAGCAGCACGGAGAGTGGTGACTGGGATCTCTTCATTGCGGCTCCGTTAACCTCTCAAGGTATCTCGACGCTGCAGGGGCCGTACTCGCTGGCTTACATCGATGCCTCGGGCGAATTGACGAATGGTACACCTTACGACGCGCTGCTGCAGATGAGTCCAAATGGTTCCGGCAGCATCGGCACTGTGAACCTGAGCGCCTACGCAACCAGTTCCAGCCCAACCACGCAGTCCTTCTCGGGAATCAAGTACATTGCCAGCAATGGCGCTTTTGTTCTTACGTTTCCTTCCAATTCGAACACCGCGCTCATCCAGGGGCAAGAATACCTCTACTCCACGCCGGACGGCAGCTTCGTCTTTGGCGGTTCACCGCTAAACTTCGACATGATTGTGGGAGTACGCACCGGTTCGGGGCCCGGTTTGGGAGGCTTCTATTACCAGGCAGGTATGGATTTGGATGACTCTCAGATACTGACTACCGGTTCCTCGGGTTTGGACACTTATTATGGATCCTTTAGCGCCAACGCCGGGACGCTGGTGGGACATCAGCGGATTCAATCAGGGTCGGGTTCCGCCCAGGGCTATACGTATGTTGACGGCTATCAGGCCGGCTCAACGAGTTACACTGACAATTTCCTTTCTTCGCAATACTTTATCGGCCCGAATGGGGTACGCGTCGGTATCGGAATCGGTCCTTTTCCGAGCATTTCGGTTGCTATTCCGGCCCAAAATCCTAGCCAATCGGGTGGCGTCTACATCAATCCGATGGGCGTAGTGAACTCCGCCAGTTCAGCGCCCTTCACCGCCGGTGTATCTGCTGGAGAACTGATCACAATAGGCGGCGCTAATATCGGGCCAAGCACGCTTCAGGTGGCGCCCGTCGTCCCCCTACCAACAACGCTGGGCGGCGTACAAGTGCTGATCAACAACATTGCCGCGCCCATTTACTACGTGAGCTCTACTCAAATCGCGGCGATCGTGCCTTACGAAATTACAACCTCGGTCGCACAGATCCAGGTGATGTACAACAAAACCCCCTCGAACGTGATAACGGAGTTAGTGACTAACACCACTCCCGGTGTTTTTACGAATCCTGCGGGCGGTATCGGTTATGCGGCGGCTGTGCACCCGAACGGTTCTTTGGTGACGCCATCAAGTCCGGCGCAAATAGGCGAAATCGTCGCGGTCTTCGTCACCGGGTTGGGGCAAGTATTCCCGAGCATCATGGACGGGGGGCTGGGCGTGTCAGGGTCCACCAGCAACACAATCACCGCCGATGTGCAGGGCACGGCTGCGACGGTAGCTTATGCCGGGCTGGCGCCTGGAGAGGCTGCCTTATATCAGGTGAACCTGACAATTCCCAGCGGATTGACCTCCGGCGACAATTACCTGGACATCTCCGGGCCGGACTCTTATACGTCGGAGGCTCTGATATCGATCGGCACCGGGAGTACAGCAACACCCGCGCTGGCGCCGCGCGCCAATACTTTCGACCAACGAAAATCTCCGAAGACGTTTCGCCCTCTTCGTCGCCCGGTACCCGTGGCGCCGCAGGAATAATCCGCCGTCAGGCGTAAATATTGATCGTGATGTTATTGGTGGCGGCTAAGCTGCCGTTGGAAGAGCTGTCTGTGGAGTCACTCGTGGATGTTGAGCTTGCAGTGCTGGATTCGCCGCCGCCCCCGTGGTGATGATGATGGTGGTGTCCTTTCACTATTTGACTTAACCCTTGCGTTAAACTTTGTCCCGTCGATCCCGCCGCTTTTTGGGCAGTCTGGATGTCGTCCTGCAATTGCGAGAACGCACTCTGCGCTTGCGTCAAATTGCCGGATGAGAGCGCCGAGCCGAGGGCGTTGAAATCGTTCGTAATGGTGTCGGATGCGGAATTCGTGGTGGACTGGGTGCTCAGGATGGGCGCGCTTTGGATGGGCGTGGTCTGGACGGGTGCGCTCGGGGTGGGTGTGCTCGGGATTGGTGTGCTCGGGACGGACGTACTCAAGAGGGGTGTGCTCACGATAGGCGTGGTCTGGACGGGTGTCTGGACTGGTGTCGGTGTACTCAGGATGGCTGTGGTGAGAATGGGAGGGGTCTGGACGGGTGGGCCCTGGGTGATTGCGCCCTGGATTTGGAGAGCCTGTTGCAAGCTTGCAAAGGCCGACTGTGCCCCATTCAGGTCGCCGGACTGAAGAGATTTACTGAGTTGGGCGAAGTCTTGCTGCACCTGCTGCGTCAAGCTGAGCGCTTGTTGCTGCGATGTGCTCGGCACGTACTGATCCTCAGCCGGAGGCGCCGCGCTCGGAGTCTGCCGAAACGCCAGCAAATCTTTCTGCATTTGTGAAAACGCAGTCTGCGCCTGGTCGATGCTGCCAGACTGTAGCGCTTGCCCCACGGACGCAAAATCGTTCTGGATCGTAGTAGCCGGAGTCGAACCGGTGTTCGATGTCGGTCCGCTTTGCCGGGCCTGCAGCAACTGCTCCAGGTTCGAGTAAGCTGACTGCGCAGTGGACAGGTCGCCGGATTGAAGTGCGCTGGCGAGTTGGCTGAAGTCCTGCCGCATCTGCTGGAATGGATTCTGTCGCTGTTGTTGCGAGAGATCGGTGATTAGATTAGAAGATAAAGCTGAAATCGACATCGTTCATTGCTCCCAACCTACCTATCGTCGCTTTAGGACTGAAGTTTAAGAATCCTCCTAGTACTTCCACAAATATTGACAAATGGCCGCTCAGTTTTTTTTGGGCCTGTGTTCTCAATCTGTTACCGGCGTAGGTGTTAGAATTGAAGCCACGGGGCAAAAACGCATTTGACGGGCGAAGGACACACTGCCGGATTCGCCAACCGCCTAAACGATCACAAGGTCGATCCGGCCCAGGTTCGCGGGGCGCTCGATCGAGTCTTCGAGAGTCAGGGTTTCCGCGCCAGCCGGCGCTCCCAGGACTTCCTGCGATACGTGGTGGAACGCACGCTGGACGGTCAATCCGAGAGTCTCAAGGAACGTAGCATCGGGATCGACGTATTCGGCCGCTCAGCCACCTACGATCCGAGCGACGATGCCACCGTGCGGGTCAAGGCGGGCGAAGTCCGCAAACGGCTCGCGCACTATTACGCGACCGAAGGTCAACACGAAGAGATTCGTATCGAGCTCCCGGCGGGAACTTATGTGCCGGAGTTCGTTCGCGCGGAACCTCCCGCGGCCGCGGCCGAGTCCAAACCTATCGAAGTCCCCGCCAGCCCACTTGCTCCTTCCTCGAAGCGGCACATATTTCTGCTAATTCTGGCGTTCGTGGCGATCATTGTCTCGGTAGCTGTCTGGCTCAAACTGCGCACTCCCGACACCGTCGTAGATCAGTTCTGGGCGCCGGTCTTGCGCGGCTCAGCGCCGTTGCTGTTGTCGACAGCTTACGTACCGGTTTATGGCGTGAATCCGAAGATGACCCCCGAGCGGCCGACCCGATTCGAGGATTTCGTCCCGCTGAACGACCAGTTTGTGGGCGGCGGCGACCTGATGGCCGTGGCGCGGATATCCGCCATGCTCAACCGCACGCACCATCCTTACCGTGTCAAGATCGGCAGCGACGTTTCCTTCCAGGACCTGCGCACCGGGCCGACTGCGCTCATCGGATACTCCTACACGCGCTGGCGTGAAATCAGCCAGCAGCTTCGTTTTTTCATCGATGCCGAACGCCGCCCGCGCATGGTTACCGACAATGGCAAGGCGACTGAGTGGGCGCTACCCGATCTGCCCGCGGACCGGCATACCAGTGAAGATTACGCCATCGTCACACGCGTCTTTCACCCGGACACGCAAGCCATGCTGGTGGAGGTGGCCGGGATCACGCAATACGGCACCGAAGCTGCCGCGGATCTGATCACCACACCGGACTACCTGGCTGAAGCGCTTCACGATGCACCCCCAGGTTGGCAGAACAAGAATCTGCAACTGGTGCTGCATGTGAGGGTGATATCAGGGACTCCGGCCTCGCCGAAAGTGGTTGCAAAGTATTTCTGGTAGCGTTCACTCGTTCGGAAATTCGATCAGGCCTTGCGATGCAAGTCGCACCACTAATCGCAATACAGTATCCACAACATCCGCTTTCGGCGATTGTGTCTGAGCGACAACCTGGGAGACGATTGCGTCCAGGCTCTGTTGTCCGTCGAATCGGGATACAATGCCCGCTATAAGAAGATCAACTCCCAAACGCCGGCTCAAACTCCCGGGCCTTTCGAAATATAACCGGGTGCTCTTCCATTCCCTGCCTTCCTGAACGGCTTCCTGCACCAGACGAACGCCTTTCGACACGCGCGGCTTGGTCAGTAAGAGTTTCCCGCCGCCGTGCGAAAACAGTACGTCCAGGCTGGCAAAGTGCTCCGCAAGATATCCTCCAACGGATTCCGTGGGAGCGTCATCCATCTCCTCGAAGATGATCCAATTCTTGGCAGCGCGGCGTCGCATAATAACGAGTCCGCCCAGGACTTTCTTTACATGCTTTTGTTTAAAGTACTCGACACGCTCACGCACGGCATCGCCGTTCTCCTCTTCATGAACCGCAGCCGTTTCAGTAACTCGCCGTAGCGTGTAATCCAACGGGTTAGCTTCATACGCTTTCAAGACTAAGACGTCGCAGCCGGAGGGGCCGAACCAACCCGTCAAGCGATTCTGCCAGGGCTCATCCTCATATTCCACCCACTCGCACACCACGTGAAAAAATCCGCGATCGTTCAGAAACTTGGGCGCGGCCCGAACCAGACTCTCGACGAAGGAGTCCAATTCAGACGGGTTCTCCGTAAAAAGCATCCGCGGCTTGGGGTTGAGAAAGAAAGGTGGATTGGAAGCAATCAGATCGAAAGTTTTGTTCTCTACCGGGTCGAACCGGTCGCCACAACTTACGGTTACATTACTTATGGCATTGAGTGCGGCATTGAATTGCGTAAAAGCCAGTGCGCGGGGATTGATGTCGGTCGCGATGACGCTGCGGGAAGAGGCCGACAGCACCAGGGCCAGAATGCCGCAGCCGGTGCAAAGATCCAACGCCTCCGAGTTCTCTTGGATGACTAGAGACCGCGCCACCCATAATCCAGGCGTATTGACGCCAACAACAAGATCGGCTAGTTCGCCACTCTTGAGCCTTCTAACCGAATCGCAAGCCAGCAGTAGTCCGCCGAAATGAGTGAGCATGCACTCCGGCGTAAAGGAGTTTTCCTCGCGCCCAAGCATCCCGCAAGCCAGCATTTTCTCAACGATGGGGCGCGGGAGAACCGACGACACAACTTGAGATTCAACAGCTTCTCCAAAATGAAAGAGGCGCACGAGCATCGCGAGGGCCGGATGGTCCTGAAACTTGTACTCAAGCGACGTTTGAACCAGCAAGCCTCGCCACGGTACTTCCGTCAGGCCATGCTCCTTCATCGCGGCTTCGGTGTACCCGGAGTCGATGACGAAGTTGCAGATCTCCCGCGCGAGATCGGGCTCCTGCGCGCACGGCGGTGACGACATCTTAATTAGCGCTGAAATAGATTCTCAGCCAACCATTTTACGTATCGCGTATTTCGCCGCTGAACTTCTTCCACGATCGCGCGAGGCAGGTGATCGAGACCGTCCTTGAAGAAGCGGCCGCTCCCGGCGTCACGGCTGCCGACCATATTGCCCAGCCAAAATACCAGAAACAGATTTCCGTCCACCCGGCCGCGCCCGGCGTTGCCCAGATAAGAACCTCGACCGGCGGCCCGATATTCAGCGGCCAATGCGCTCTCTTCGCCGAAAGCCCCGGCAGCGGCGAATTGCTCGCATGCGTCCACCATCCGATCGAACAGCTCACGTTCCGGCGATCCGGCAGGCTGTTCGGACAAGACGTCGAAAAGCTGAAGTTGCAGCTCGCCCGAGATCTTATAATTGAGACGCCCGCGCGTCGCCGCTCCGATGGATTGCAGAACTTCCGCCTGCTTGCCGCTTCCGGAATGGATGCTCAGCGTGCCATCAAAAAACCGCGCCACATCGGCCAGCTCGCGCACGCGGGCCTTGAGCTCAGGAAGCGGCTGCCCCTTAAATTCCCGATCTACAGCGGAGAGCAGTTCCGGCCACATCTTATGACTGGCATAGGCAGCCAGGGCGTCGCGGCTTTCCGGATAGGCCTGGCGCTTCTTGAATCCGAGATTGGGAGGAACAAGCTGAGCCGGCCGCCCGCGCTCGCGCAGCCAATGCATGTAGAAAATCAGCTCTTTGGGCGTGGTCAGCGTCTCAGCCTCGTCGAGCGATGGCTCAAAATCGAACGTAGCGCCGCTCTTGGCCTGCCGGATCGCATCGAATAGCTCTTCGTTCAGCTTGAGACTTGGTGCGAACTTGACGGCGAGGCGTTTAATCTCCCCCTGCTGGAACGAATAAACGACCCCATCACAATCGAACGTTCGAGAGAACTCGATCATCACCCAAGCCCGCTCCTTGGCGTTCAGGCGTTGATCGAACAGGCGATCGATCTCGACAGCCGACCAAGGCGCGGGATGCCGCGGATCGGCCCGCAGATCGAAGACCCTGGAAGTATCGGTCGTGAACTTGGTGTAACCGGCAGCGTGGCGGATCGCTTCCTTCACCCACTCGACCGATTTAGCGATCTCGCGGTCGTTGGCGCCGCTGACGATGAAATGGTCGGCTTCGGCGTTATAACCGGATCGATAGCCGGAGCGGATAGCGGCCCACAGCCCGGCATGATACAAATGCCGGATGCTGACGCGCGTGTGGCCGGCAGCGGTAGGGTTAGAGCCGTCGCGGCGCGCGATCTCGTCGTCTGTGGTCATTTCGCGCGTGGCCGAGAGCTGCACCGTGGATGCGACGTTGAGTCCCCGCTCGACGAGAATCTCCCGATACGCTTCGAAGACCGCCGGGAGACTGATCTCAGGATGGCGGTTCCCGGCGGCGATAGCAGGCTGGTCGCGTTGGGGCCGCGGCAGGAAAGCCCGGTCGATGCGCTCGGCAAAGGCCGCGATGTTTCCGTGATCGGTGGAGGCGAATGGGTAGACGAAAGCCTGGGAGCCGTTGCCGTTCACATTAAAGCGGTGAATCGGTTCAGACAGACCGGACACCCTGACCGCTCCACCGAACTGGGCCAGGAAAGGCGAATCATGGTCGTCGATGGCAAGGAACAATGCGTCGCCGGCCTGGGCGAGAGAGCGTGAGTGGAAGGTTATGCCGTCGCGAACGGCGTCGGAGTCATTCAGGCGGCTGCTTTGAGCCAACGTCGTCGCGGCAAACGCTAGAGCTTCCTGCAGCGCGTCGCTAGGCTGCGCCGACAAGTCCACGCGCTCCTCGCAAGCCGCCAAACTGCTCGAAATTAGACCGGAACAGCCGGGTGATATCGCTTCGGATGTCGGCACGCGTGACCGGGCGGCCATCTTCGGCCAGAAGGCGATAGCTGTTGGCGAGAATCGGGGCCAAAGTCCGGCGTGTATTACGCCACTTGTAGACCACCTGCTCCAGCACCCGGGCGTCGGAGTGCTGCGGGATAAAGCTGGTACCCAGCATTTCCAGACGCTCGCGCGTAATTTCCTCGACAACCGATGGATTGTTCAAGAACCACCAGCATCCGAACGGCATCAGATTATTGAATTTTCGCGCGTAGACGCACAATTCGTGCTGGTTTTCGCGGCTCAGAACGCTTATCAGAAAGCGATTATCCGGATATGCGGTGCATAGGCGCTCGACCGCCCGCAGATCCGCCTTCCCCGCCCCATCGCCGGCCAGCCGCAGGGCAGGATTCACTTGATAGCGAACGCCGATCATAAGTGAAAGCGGAATCCCGAGTTCCCGGCACGCCGGCAGTACAGCTTCGCTCAGGAGGCGCGCGCGAACGCTTTGCTCGGGGAACTGGAAGGTATCGGGCAATGAAACGGCCATGTAGACCGGGCGCATGCGCTTCGACCAATCGGCCAGAAACCGGCGCACCGAAGATACAGATTCGCCGGATGCGTCGGCGGTGACGGCATAGCCTTGCGCCGCCAGCACGCGGCAGTGATCGGTCCACTTGTTCAGGATGCGATCGAGGCGTAGCACCGGATGAAACTGCGGATCTGATTCGGCGCCTTGCTCCCAAAGCGGAGCTTCATCTGGGTCGAGAGGATCGTTGGTCATTACCACCTCGCTTATGCCCGCCAGTTCGAACACGTTACGAATGTGCGCGTTCAGCTCTTGGGCAGCGAAGAACTCACGGGCTTTAGTGAGATCAGGTCCGCTGGTGGGCAGCCCGAAGGCATTCAGCACCGCGACAACGCCTCGGGTGGCCTCGGAAACGGGCGCATTTTCGACGAAGAGCGCGCTCCAGATGGCATCGGCCTTCTCGCGCTTGGACATGTTCCAGTAGTGCTCGGGCTTGATGTCCGACGAGCGAAACAGTTCGGCTTCCAGATAATGATAGGTGATCAACTCGTCGATGCCCCACAGGCCGAGCTTCCCGAGTGAAGGCATGAACAGGTGAGTATGGACGTCGATAAAGCGCGTTGCGGAAAGCTCGTCCTCAACGGCACGGAGTATCTCCTGCGGCCCAAGAACGGGCTGGCCGGCGCCGGAAGCGGTCGGGTTCTGAACAATCGTGGAACTCATAGACAATTGATATGATAACAGCGCTGATGCTAAGAATCGGTCCGATGGCTTTCGCAAGCGGTGCGGTCTTGATCGGGCTCATAGTCGCGCCGGCACAACTCAATGAAGTGCGCGGCAATGCTCCCGGCAATGTGCCGCAGGCAACATTCTTCGCGCATCGATTGGGTGCCGACCACGCCGAAGGAATCACCACCATCGACATGAATGGAGATGGCCGGCCCGATCTGGTGAGCGGCGCCTACTGGTATGAGAATCCCGGACCGCAAGGCGGCGAATGGAAGCGGCATCAGTATCGGACGGTCGAGATGGCCGGCGAATTCGTTTCCGATTGCGGCGAGTGGGCGGTGGATGTCAACCATGATAGAGCGCCGGACATTGTCACGGTGGGTTGGATGACCGATGGGCTGTGGTGGTTTGAAAATCCCAAGAAGACCGGAGTAATGTGGGAGCGTCATCTGATTGCTCACACCGTCGAGACTGAAGGCGGCTGGATGGCCGATCTCAACGGCGACGGCAAACCGGATCTGGCGCTCGCTCATTATGGCCGTTCGGGCATCTTATGGGTCGACTTCGCCGGAGCGGAGCCGGTGGTGCATCACGTTGGCGGGCACAACGAAGATGGCCATGGGATTGGCATGGCCGACATCGATGGCGATGGTAAACTCGACCTGCTTACGACGCATGGCTGGTTTAAGAACATCGATGCCACTCATGACAAGTGGGAGTGGCATGATGACTGGGACTTGGGCGAGGCCGGATTTCCGATCATCGGTTACGACGTGAATCAGGATGGCCGCACCGATATCATTTATGGCCGAGGGCATAGCTACGGGCTGTACTGGTTGGAGCAGCAGGGCGATGCGAAGAACCCGCGCTGGGTGAAGCACACCATCGACGAGTCGTTCTCGCAGGTGCATACTTTGGCCCTAGCAGATATAGATGGCGATGGTGAAATGGAGCTGCTGGCCGGGAAAAGGTATCGCGGCCACGACGGCAACGATCCAGGTTCCTACGATCCGCTGGTGATTTATTACTACAAGATTGATCGGAAGACCGGTCAGTTCACGCGCTATCCTATTTCGCTGAATGGAACCGGAGGCGCGGGCACGCAATTCCTGGTCGCCGATCTGGATGGAGATGGCGATATCGATCTTGCCACGGCGGGCAAGACCGGCGTGCATTTTTTCGAAAACCTGAAACTTAATCAGGTGCCGAAGGCACAACGAGAGAAGGAATTGTTGCTGGACAACCAGACCTGGCCGTTTCCAGGAGAAGGCGCCCAGGGGGAATGGCAGCGGCAGAAGAAGTAAATTGGTGAGAAGTGATCGGTTTAGCTTTTGACTCCAACGTATAGTTCCACTCCGTTGCCGCGATAGATTTCGAAATCTGTCCGGTATGCGCGCGACAGTTCTCCGGCCTCTTCAAGAGCCCAGATCTGGCGCCATAGGCCGACCACCAACTCAGGGGTGACGGGGCCTTCGCTCTTCAGACAAACGTAGTCCCCTTCTTCGCTGTCTCGCCTGGAAAACTGGAGTGGCAGCGTCTCATCGTGACCGATTTCCACGCCGAGCATGTAGCTATACTCGCCGTCCTTGTTGGATGCGTACTGGCTGTAGACGGCGACAGGCTTGCCGAGTTCGGGGTTCATCTTGCTCCATAATTGGCCGATGGAACCCTGGCCGCTCAATTCGCGCGCATTTGAGGTGCGAACTTCGCGGCCCATCACGGTGAAGGCTTCCATACGAACTATGTTCATAGGTGTTTCTCCCGCGTCACGCCAGGATCTGCCGGATCACGTTGCCGCTGACGTCCGTCAGCCGGAAGTGGCGGCCTTGAAACTTGTAGGTGAGCTTGGTGTGGTCGACGCCCAGGCAGTGGAGAATAGTGGCGTGGAGATCGTGCACGTCGATGGGATCCCGCACCACGTTGTAGCTGAAGTCGTCCGTCTCGCCATGCGTGAGGCCGCCCTTCACCCCGCCGCCCGCCATCCAAATGCTGAAGCAGCGGGGATGATGATCCCGTCCGTAGTTCGTCTCGGTCAGCGTGCCCTGGGAGTAGACCGTGCGTCCGAATTCCCCGCCCCATACAACCAGCGTGTCTTTCAATAGCCCGCGTTGATCCAAGTCCTGGATGAGCGCAGCCGAAGCTTGATCGGTCTGGAGACATTGGCCGGCGATGTCCTTGGGAAGATTATTGTGCTGGTCCCAACCGCGATGAAAGAGCTGGATAAACCGGACACCGCGTTCGGCCAGGCGTCGCGCGAGAATGCAGTTGGCTGCGTAGGTGCCCGGTTTTCGGGAGTCCGGCCCATATAGGTCGAACGTGGCTTGGGGCTCGGTCGACAGATCCGTAAGATCGGGAACGGACTTCTGCATCCGGAACGCCATTTCGTATTGGGACACGCGGCTGGAGATTTCGGGGTCGAGATAATCTTTGTAGGTGATCTCGTTCAGTTTGGCCAGATCGTCCAGAAAACGGCGTCGCGCGCTGGTGTCGTAGCCCTCAGGATTCGAAACATATAACACTGGATCGGCGCCGGAGCGAAACTTAACGCCCTGGAATCGACTGGGCAAGAAGCCGCTGGCCCATTGGCGCTCAGCGAGAGCTTGCGAGTTGCCGACACCTTGCGACACCATCACCACGAAGGCGGGCAGATCCTCGGCTTCACTGCCCAACCCATATGAGATCCACGAACCCATGCTCGGACGGCCTGCGATCTGGGCGCCGGTTTCGAGAAACGTGACCGCTGGATCGTGGTTGATCGCGTCGGTCTGCAGGCCCTTGATGAGGCACAGCCGGTCGGCGACCCGGCCGGTGTGAGGCAGTATTTCACTCAGCCACGTGCCGCTTTGCCCGCACTGCGCGAACTTGAAAATCGAGGGCGCGGTGGGAAACTTGGTCTGATAAGCGGTCATGCCGGTAAGCCGTTGGCCTTGGCGGACCGAGTCCGGCAGATCCGCCCCGCGCAGCGCTTGCAGTTTCGGCTTATAGTCGAACAGATCCAATTGCGAAGGCGCGCCATGCTGGAACAAATAAATCACGCGCTTGGCGGTGGGCGGAAAATGCGGCAAGCCGGACAGGCCCTCGGACGCCTGCGCATCTTGAGCCGCCAATGTGGCCAACGCCGCGGTGCCGATGCCGGTGCCGGCAAGCCCGAAGAAGTGGCGTCGCGTCATCAGCAGTTTGGCTTCGTCGATCGGGTGCAAATCTTACTCCTTGGTGATCGCTTCATCCAGATTCAACAGGAGACTTCCGACGGATGCGTACGCGGCCAGCTCGACAGGATCTAGCTTGGGATCGGCGGGAGACTCTCCCTGGCTCAAATACGCCGCCGCTTCTTTTGGTTTGCCGTCGAAATAGGCGCGATGGAACTGCAAGCTCCCGTTGAGTACGGCCTGTTCGGCAGTTGAAGGAAAACGCCCGGTTACCAGGCGGAAGCCAAAGCGCAGCCGCGCGTCGGGTGTGGTCCCGCCTTCCTTCAGCATGCGCTGCCCTATGAAGCGCGCGGCCTCGAGAAAAGTCACGTCATTCATCAGGTTCAGGGCTTGCAGCGGCGTATCGGTCCGCGTTTCGCGCACCACGCAGGCTTCGCGATTGGCGGCATCGAAGTTGATCATCTCGGGCGGTGGAATGGTTCGTTTCCAGAATGTGTAGAGGCTCCGGCGATGCAGATCGTCGCCGTGGCTTTGCACATAGTCCATGTCCTGCATGCTGATTTCTTTCCACAATCCGGGCGGCGAATAGGGCTTCACGGACGGCCCGCCGATTTTTTCAGCGAGGAGTCCTGCGTCGAAAAGAGCTTGATCGCGGATCGTCTCTGCGGGCAGACGTACTCGCGGACCGCGCGCCAGCAGCCGGTTTTCCGGATCGCGCTGGAGCAGATCGGGCGTCGCTTTGGAAGACTGTCGATACGCCGCGCTGGTGACGATCAGCTTTTGCAAAGCCTTCACGTCCCAGCCCGTTCTGATGAATTCCGTCGCCAGCCAGTCGATTAGCTCCGGGTGCGACGGCCACTCGCCTTGCGAACCAAAATCTTCAACCGTTTTTACGATGCCTGTGCCAAAGTACATCTGCCAGAAACGATTCACGGTGACGCGCGCCAGCAGAGGATTGCCGGGGTCAATCAACCATTGCGCCAAGCCTAAGCGATTGTTGGGAGCGCCCGCGGGCAGCGCCGGCAGAACAGCAGGAAGGCCTGGCGACACTTGAGCGCCGGGATGGTCGTATGCGCCGCGCTCCAGCAAAAACGTCGACTTGGGGGTCGGCGATTCGGCCATTACCATCACGGTGGGCAAACTGCCTTCAAACTTCTCCTTACCATCCAGCAGGGCGGCCAGTTGGCGGCGGGCATCGCGAACATCTTGCGGCGCGATGTTTTCGAAATAGTAGGACTGCAACTGGAGCTTTTCGATTTCGGAACGCTGTTGCTCGGCCTTGCGCGCGATCTCATTCAGCGATTCGCCCATCGCCAGCACCGAGATTTCTTCCGGGTTCAAGGCGCGCGAATAAACGCGGACATCGTCAATCTGGCCGCGGAAGCGCCGCTCCGGGCCCCATCCTGTCGCGATACGAAACGGCTGCTTGAACACCCCGCCGGCGTTGCGGAAAGGCCGATAAAGCGTGTCGAGCAGAACGTTCACCTTGGCGCGCTGGCCGTCGACATACACATGGATGCCCTCAGCCATGCGGGAGCCTGAGTAACTAACCGTGAGTTGATGCCATTTCTTCGGTTCCAGCACTTGTTCGGTCTGCAGGCGAATCGCATCGTCGTCCCAGTTACTGGTGATGTTGACGTAGACTTTGCCCTGATCGAGATGGACCCCAAAGCCCTTGCCCTTGAAATCGTCGGCCATGCGCGACATCACACTGCCATCCGGCACGCCATCGGACTTGATCCAGGCCGCGAGCGTGAATTGATTGTCGATATCGAAATCCGCGACTGAGCCGGCATCGAGAAAGACTTTGCCATCAAACGCAGCTGCCCGACCGATGCGGCCCGGAGCGAACGTCACGGCGCCATCCTGCGGCTTCGCTTCTTGATCCGATTCAAATGAGAATAGGCCTTTGAGTCCTCGCGATGGAGCCCAATGCACCGGATCGCCGGAGGCCACCTGGCGCTGCCATTTCTGCTGAGAGCCGGCTAAATCGGCGTCGCGTCGGCGCAGAAAATCCTCAATCGTCCGAAGCCTGGAATCCAGATTCTCGAGAGTAGCTTGCTGCTCATGCGTGGGCGCGGCAACCATCGGCGGCGAGTTGCCGTACTTCATCGCGCGGCCCATTTCGGGAACGTTATTGAAATAGGCGAAGATCTGGTAGAACTCCTTTTGAGTGAACGGATCGTATTTGTGATTGTGGCAGCGCGCGCAACCGAGAGTTACCCCCATGAACACCGCCGACGTTGTTTCCACGCGATCTACGACGTATTCAACGGCGTATTCCTCCGGAATGATTCCGTCCTCGGTGTTGGCGCGATGGTTGCGATTGAAGCCGGTGGCAATCTTCTGTTCGAGCGTGGCGTTGGGCAGCATATCGCCCGCGATCTGATCGCGCGCGAACTGATCGAAGGGCTGGTTGCGGTTGAAGGCGTCGATCACCCAATCGCGCCAGCGCCACATCATGCGCTCGCCATCGAACTGGTAGCCGTTGCTGTCGGCGTAGCGCGCCCCATCCAGCCAGCGAAAAGCCATGCGCTCGCCATAGCGCGGCGAGGCCAGTAGCCGGTCCACGACTTTTTCGTAGGCATCGGTGGCAAGGTCGTTCAGGAAAGCATCGATCTCAGCCGGAGTGGGAGGAAGGCCCGTTAAATCGAGCGAGACGCGGCGAATCAGTGTTTCGCGGTTCGCCTCGGGCGCCGGCTGCAGTCCTTCACGCTCCAGCCGCTGCAGGATGAATCGGTCGATCGGGTTGCGCGGCCAGGCTGTATTCTTGACGTCTGGCAGCGCCGGACGCACCGGCGGAATCAAGGACCAGTGCTTCTGCCATTCCGCGCCCTGTGCGATCCACTGCCGCAGCGTGTCGATCTCGGCATCGCTCAATTTCAAGCCGGAGCTGACGGGTGGCATTCGTAGCGCGGGCTTGGCTGCAGTGATGCGCCGGATGATTTCGCTCGAATCGGGATTGCCCGCGACAATCGCGTGCTTCCCCCCACTCAGTTCCGCCGTGGCCGCGGCCTCGCTGTCGAGACGAAATGGGACATGTTTGGCCGCAGCGTCGGGACCGTGGCAGGTATAGCATTTATCCGAAAAGATCGGCCGAACGTCGCGATTAAATTCGATCCGCCCGCCTGCTCCCAGAAGGCTAGACACAGCAAGCAACTGCAAGAGACAAAGGTTTCCAACAGCGTACGCTCGATGCGCCATGAACAGCGGTCCTACACTGTACTGTAATACAGAAGCCGCCAGCTTTACCGATCAAGGAGCCGTCGACAGGATCTTCACCAGGTCATAGAGAAACGTCTGGCCCTCATAAAATGACTGCACCGGCATTCGTTCATCTCGCCCGTGAGCGCGATTGTCATCCCGTTCGTTGAAGAAGCCCTGCACGCCATAAGTGGGGATCCCGGCGGCTCGAAGCGCCCGGCCATCCGTCGCGCCGGTGCTCATGGTCGGCAGCACTACCACGCCCGGCCACATGGTGTCCGTAAGACGGGCCATGGCGCGCATGATGTCGGGCCGGAGCTGCGAAGCCGGCGAATTTTCCTCTTGATTGGTAATGGAGACCATCACCTGGTCGTCGGCAAATACTTTCTTCAGCGTATCGAGGACATACTGCAGCGAATCGTCCGGCTGGACGCGACAGTTCACATTGGCCGCGGCAAGTTGCGGCAGCGCATTGTGCGCATGGCCCCCTTCCAAAAGCGTCGCGACGCAAGTAGTTCGCAGCATGGAGTTCCAGGCCGGCGACATTTGCGCGATGCGCTTCATCGCTTCCGTGTCGCCTTCCGCCACCTTTGCAAGATCCGCTTTCGTGCTGGTCGTATCCAGCTTCGCCATACCGGCGAAATAGGCCTTGGTCACTTCGTTGGTCTTCATCGGGAACCCGAACTGGCTGAGCCGCACCAGAGCGCCCGCCAGATGATAAATGGCGTTGTCCGGCACGGGTTGCGAGCTGTGGCCGCCTTTGTTTCGAACTTCCAGGCGCAGATCCAGATACCACTTCTCGGCAGCCTGCACGTCGTTTGAAAGACGATGTCCTTTCGCCATCTGGCCTCGGCCGCCTTCGTTCAGGGCGAACTCCGCATTGATGAGATCGCGATGGTTCTTGATCAGCCAGTCGACACCGTTATAAGGGCCGCCGCCCTCTTCGTCCGCGGTGAGCGCGACGATGATATCGCGATCCGGCTTATAGCCCTCGCGCTTGTAGCGGATCAGGTTCGCCGTCCACGCTGCGACTTGCGCCTTATCGTCGGCGGTGCCGCGACCGTAGTAGTATCCATCTTTTTCGGTAAAGACGAATGGATCCAGGCTCCAGTCCTCACGCTTTGCTTCGACAACATCGGTGTGGGCCAGCAGCAGAATTGGTTTGAGCTTTCCGGTGCCGTGGTAACGAACTACGAGATTAGATTTGGTTGGTATCGCACCACCGAGGAAGATGTCGGAATCTGGAAAGCCGGCGGCGCGTAGCCGTTTCGCAATGGCATCGGCAACCGGCGTAGTGGCACCGGTGGTAAAGCCGGATTTAATTTCGATAATTTCTTTATAGATGTCGTGCGACAAACGCTGGTCGGCGTCGGGCGGCATGTTGGAAGCGCCGAAGCCAACGAGCGGAAGGAGCAAAAGCAGGGTGGGGCGGAACATGGCGATTATTGTAATATACGAAGGCTATGCCACTCGATCCGCAAGCCAAAGCTCTCTTCGATTTTCTGGGCCTCACCCAAATGGCGCCGCTCGAAACTTTGACGCCGCAAGAGGCGCGCGCAGGGTTCGAGGCGCTTGCCGAAGCCCGGCGTCAAATGACTCCTGAACCAGTCGACCAAGTTCGGGATTTGAAGATCCCCGGGCCCGCGGGCGAAATTCCGATTCGCGTTTATTCCCCAAAAGCGCAGTCACCCTCGCCGGCTTTGATCTATTTCCACGGCGGCGGCTGGGTGCTGGGCGACCTGGAGAGCCACGATCACGTTTGCCGGGCGGTTGCGAACAGCGCGTCCTGCGTGGTGCTCTCGGTGGATTACCGGCTTGCGCCGGAGCACAAGTTTCCGGCCGCTGTTTACGACAGCTACGCGGCTACCAAGTGGATCGCCGATCACGCCGGCGAGTTAGGCGTAGATGCATCGCGAATTGCCGTGGGCGGAGACAGCGCCGGAGGCAATCTCGCCGCGGTCGTGTCGCAGATCGCACGGGACCGTGGTGGCCCGCACATCATCCATCAGTTGCTCATCTATCCCGCCACCGACATGCGGATGGGCATGCCGTCCATCGATGAGAATGCCGACGGACCTCTTCTGACCAAGGCGGCTATGCACTGGTTCGTAAATCATTACTTGAACAGCGAAGCGGATCGCACTGATCCACTCGCATCGCCGCTACTGGCGGCGAATCTGCGCGGGTTACCTCCGGCGTTCATCATCACGGCTGAGTGCGATCCGATACGTGACGAGGGCGAAGCCTACGGGTTACGTCTCGAAGACGCCCGCGTGCCCGTCGACGTTCAGCGCTACGACGGCATGCCGCACGGCTTCTTCAGCTTCGGGGCCGCTTTGGACAGCGGCCGCCGCGCCTTTGCCGACGCCACCAGCCGGCTGCGATCCGCTTTCGGACTCGAGGAAGTGAGCCGCAGCGCCGATTCGGCCGCCTAGCCCCGCACCGTCGCCCGCGTGTCAACGAACCAACTGGGATGGTTTACCCCAGGCGGCATAGAGCAAGAGCAAACGCTCGCGCGCCTCTTTTAACACCGGGCTCTGGGGAACGTGCAGATTAGTCAGAATCTGATAACTCTCAAGCAGGAACGGCTCCGCGTCGGCATATCGCTTCTGTGTAAACAGGCACTCACCGAGACCGCCTAATGCGATCGCAACATAATTACTTTGCCTCGGAGATTTCTCTCGCCGGATAGCAAGCGCTTCTCGCAGCAACGGCTCGGCTTCGTGAGAGCGTCCGGTCTTGTTGACGATCAGGCCCAGGGCCAGACGGGCGCCCGCGTAGTAATGGCCTTTGGGAAGCTTCTCGACGATTTTTAATGCTCTTCGCGCATCCTGCTCGGCGAGAGCATATCTGCCTTGGTCGTAGCGAGACATGGCCAGGGTCGTCAAACCGAACGCTACGTTGGGGTGATCGCCGCCTTGCGCTTGTGCGTAAAGATCTGTTCCCTCCTGGATCAGCAAATCAGCCTCGCCGTAGCGCCGTTCCAGGCGGCGGATGTTGCCCAGATCGATCAGCGATTGCGCCAGCGAAAAACGGTCGCCGCCGAACTCTCGCAATTCCTGCGAGGCTTCCGATGCCAGGGCATCCGCCTTTCCGATGTCGCCTCGATCGACGTAGAGCTGCGCCAGGAAGGTCTTGGGAGCCATACCCTGCGAGCGATATTTGTCGGGGAGCCGCGGAGCGTACGTGAGCACCTCGCGCCACAAGGCTTCTGCCTCATCCAGCCGTCCCAAGGCTCTCTTGACAAACGCTGCGTCGCTCAGCGTTGCCAGCAACGTGCGGATCTCGAAATCTGCATCGTTCGCATGTCTCCTGAAAATTGGCAGCGCTCTCAGAAACCAGGAATCAGCCGCGGCATAGTCGCCCGCCAAATAGGAGATATCGCCCAGGGAGTGCATCACCCCCGCAGTCTGCCACGCGTCCTGTCCGTAGAGCTGAAGGTCCAAGGTGTGAGCCTCGTGCAAATAACGCCGCGCGAGGTCGTATTTTGCCTGAGTCATGTAAGTGCTGCCGATGGTCCCCAACATTTCGGCTTTGACTTCCGGCTGATCGGCCAGTTCTGTTTCAACGCGCTGGGCGGCGTCGTCGAGCATGTCGGCGACCGTGGCATCGTGAGACTTTTGATTGGGAGAGCCCCCTGCCACGCCGGAGTACCCCACCATTTCCTGAAGAAACGCGTTGATCCGGGCTGCCTTAGCCTGCTCCAGACGCGCGCGGTCGCGCTCGCCTCGCACCACATGAGTCTGCCACAAGGTAATGGCAATCCCGCCGGTGAGTGTGAAAAAGAAAACGACCGCGGTTGCCACCCAGGCTTTATTACGCTGAATGAACTTTGCCGCTCGATATCCGGTAGTATCGGGGCGAGCAGCTACCGGCTGGCCATCCAGGTGACGCCGGATGTCCTCAGAGAACTGTTCAACAGATCCATACCGCCGTTGCGGTTCCTTGCGCAGCGCCATAAGCACGATGTTGTCGAGATCCCCGCGAAGGCGCCGTCCCAGAACGCGGCCCGCCGTCACGCTCGGTCTTTCCGGCGCTTGGTCGCAGATCGATCGCTCGATCTCTGCCGGAGCGTTGCCCGCCAGACGATAGGGCCTCGTTCCGGTCAGCAGTTGGTACAGCAAAACGCCCAGGGAGTATACATCGCTGACCGTTGTGACGTTCTCGCCACGTACTTGCTCTGGGCTGGCATATTCCGGCGTCATCAGGCGCACGGCCGGAGCGGTCACGTCGCGAGCCGCGGCTTCGGCTGGGGGATTGAGCAGCTTGGCGATGCCGAAATCCAGCAGCTTTGGCACACCGGCCGCCGTCACCAGGACGTTCCCCGGCTTGATATCGCGGTGAATGATCAGGCTGCGGTGGGCGCACTCGACCGCGGAACAAACAGTGCGGAAGAGACGCAATCTGTCTTTTAGGTCCAGTTGCGCAGCGTCGCAATATTGGTCGATTGGCTGACCCTCCACGTGCTCCATGATGAAATAAGGCAAACCATCCTCGGTTGTGCCGCCATCCAGAAGCCGCGTGATGTTGGGATGATCCAGACTCGCGAGCATTTGCCGCTCGCTGTAGAAACGGCGGATGATTAGGCCGGTGTCCGGTCCGCGCTTGACGACCTTGATGGCCACTTGCTTTTGAAACGCTTCGTCGGCTCGAATGGCCAGGTATACAGTTCCCATGCCTCCACTGCCGATGGCGCGAACGATCCGGTAGGGGCCTATGTGACGCCCCAGCATTGAGTCCGAGGCGAATTCGGATCCGGCCTGCTCCAGCACTCGCAAACCGTCGGCCAGGGCGGGTGCAGCAGTGAATTTTCCGGCCTGCTCGTACGAGGCCAGCAGCGACTCCACGTCCGCTCGAAGAACAGCGTCCCCGGCGCAGGCCACATCGAGGAAAGCGCGGCGGCGGTCCGTTTCGCAGTCGAGCGCCGCCTGAAATAGATCGTCAACTTTGCGCCAATGCTTCGATTCCATATCAGCGTACGCCAATTTCGCGCGCCAGCCAGGCCTTGGCCATGCGCCAATCTCGCATGATAGTGATCGGGGATACTTTCAGCACGCCAGCGGCCTGTTCCATCGACATTCCGCCGAAGAAGCGCATCTCGAAAACCCGGCTCTTGCGAGGATCTAGTGTAGCCAATCGCGTTAGCGCCTCGTCCACTGCGACCAGCCCCTCCAAACGATCGTCCGCCAGTAGAGCGGCGTCCTCCAAAGCCACCTTCTGAGCGCCGTGTCCGCGTTTCACCCGCTGGACGCCTCGCGCATAATCGATTAGAACCCGGCGCATGACTTGCGCCGCCACTGCGAAAAAATGCGCGCGTGTATCAATACCTTCCGGATCGCTATGAACTAAGCGCAAGTAAGCTTCGTGCACCAGCGCTGTGGTCTGCAAAGTGTGGCCTGGCCGCTCGTGGCCCATATGATGCCGCGCCATCTTCCGCAATTCATCGTAGACCAAAGGAAACAGCTGATCGAACGCCGCCTGGTCACCCCGGCTCCAATCCTCGAGAAGATGTGTCAACTGTCCGGTCGCACCCATGAGAGCAAATGTTAATTATCTTTATGATCGATTCCTTCCGCAACCGTCGCATTCTCTATTAGGAGGAATCATGAAGATCAACGTTTTGATTAAAAGGCCATGTCATCCGGATAGCAGCCGAGAGAACATTCCAGCGAAGTGTTCAAGGTGGGGTCTATGAATTCGAGATTGAAGCGTTTTACCGGTTTCGTTAAGCCGTTTAGTTTCACCGCGGCAGACTGGCAAACCGTGCTGATAATAACTAGAGACCGCCGGGTTTCGGCTGAGACGCTGAGAATGGGGGTTCGGAAAATGCCGCCATCCTTGTGGGCTATAGTATCCCTGGTACTGTTTGCGGGCCTCGCCGTGCCTGCTGCCCGCGCGAACACCATTTTCGTGCTCTCTCTCGGTCCCAACACTACCGGGTCCGACGAGATGACCATTCTTAGCTCGCCAAATATCACCTATAACTCCACCACCATGGACTTTACGACGACGGGGCTCGAACTGTCGTTCGATGGCTTTAACTTCCCGATGAATCCCACCAGCACGGTAGTTCTGAACCCCTCCACTGACTCATACGCGTGGGCCGTCCTTACGGCAGGCCCCGAGATTATCGACGAATCGCTCGGCGCATCTATTTTTCTCTGCAATACGTCGCTCATCGGCTCTGGCTGCGGTGCCAGCAATGTGGGCGGACCGCCGCAGGGCGTCGCTTTTCTCACACCTCTTAGCGTCGCCACTCCCGAGCCCGCGGCAGGCGGTCTGATGCTGATCGGCGTAGGGCTGCTCTGGTTGCTAATGGTAATGCGAAGGCGAAAAGCTCGGGGTCATCAATTGGCCTCTTGAACGCATTTACTCAATTTCTGCATTTAGATCAAATCGATTCAATCTTAGAACTCGTCACTAAAATGAAGTCTATCTCTGGTTCCGTAGCTCTGCTCGTGATGTTCGCGGCGGGGGGGATGGCGCAGCCGCAGATCGCCCGGACACAGAACAACTCCACTGCCATCTTTAATAACTACAGCAATATCTTTCCGGGTATGCCGACTTACGGCATTGCGCAGGGGTCGATCGTCGACCTGTTCGGGGCGGGCCTCGCCACGACCACCAACGCCGCGCAAAGCTTTCCCTTGCCGACCAGTTTGAGTGGAACTTCCGTCAGTATCACCATCAACAGCGTCACCACGCAAGCGATTCTTTACTACGTTTCCCCGGGCCAGATAAACGCGATCATTCCATCGGCGACGCCTGCCGGAACGGGGCAGATCACGGTGACCGTAAATGGCAAGACGAGCGCTCCGGCGCCGATTACGGTGGTGCAGAGCGCCTTCGGGATGCTGTCGTTGAACGCCGTGGGCAACGGTCCGGTTGTCGCGTTTGACATCAACTCGCAATACATCGGGCTCACAAACGCTGCCAATCCCGGAGATTTCCTGACGCTGTGGGGTACCGGCCTGGGACCGGTGACGGGCGATGAGACGATGGCGCAGCAGCCGGCGGACCTTACTAATATTCCGATCGAGGTTGATATCGGAGGACGATTCGCGACCGTGCAGTATCACGGGCGATCGCAATATCCGGGCTTGGATCAAATCAACGTGCAGGTGCCCAATGGCGTTTCCGGCTGCCATGTTTCGGTGGTGGTGCGATCGGGGAATATCGTTAGCAATTTCGGCACGATTCCGGTGGCCGCGAGCGGGCGCACCTGCGCGGAGCCGGTAGCGGGGTTGACCGCGGGGCAGATCCAGAGCCTGATGTCGAAACCAACGATTACCCGCGGAATCCTCGACTTTATCAGCGGAGGGGATACCGGCGCGGATGCAACGTTCGCCCAGTTCACGAATAGCCAATTTGCCCTCAAACAGCCCCTCACAGCGGTGTCCTTCAACGATTGCACGGTGCTCAATTTTACGAATGCTACCTTCCCCACTACGGGCCTTCCTACACCCATCGTTCCGAATCCCATCAAGGCGGCTGCGCTCGACGCAGGCCCATCTATTGAATTGACGACTCCATCGGGCTCCGGTTTAGGCAACCAAACGCTTGCATTCCAGAACGGCTCCTATGGAATCGATGGCTTGACGGGCATGGGTTCGTTGAAGGGCACCTACACGTTTGCGGGGACGGGCGGGGCCGACGTTGGAGCGTTCACGGCTCAAATCACCTGGCCGGGAGGTGGCGGAGGATTCAACTTCACTACGCCGGGTAACGCCGGCAGCGTAACCCGTGCGAACGGATTAACAGTCGCGTGGAACCAGCCCTCCAATACGGATCCGGACGAGTTCGTTCAAGTCTACGGATTCGCCTTTGCGCCCAATCTTCCGTTCGGAGCGGAGTATGCGTGTAACGTCCCGCTCTCGGCGCAGCAGTTTGCGATCCCTCCCGCCGTACTGCTCGCTTTGCCTTCTCAGGCGAGCCTTGGTGCGATGCCTCAAGCGGTCCTCGAGGTCAGTCTGATCATTACCAAGCCGTTCTCGGCGCCAGGAATTGATGTGGGCGTGATCGACTTCGCTAATGAGAACGTCGTGGAATTCAGCTATCGATAAGTACTTTCCGCGCGCCGCCCAGGCTCTGGCGCCAACGCCCGCCTGGAGCGCAAGCTTAATCGGGTAGCAGACTGCGGATCAGAGTCGCTGGATGGACGGCTGTAGCCCCGCTGAATTCGAGGACCTGCCGGCGGCAGGAGGTCCCCGGCGCCACCAGCACTTCACCGGATTTCATGGCTTTTACCGCGGGTAGCAGGCGGCGATTCGCAATGGCTGACGAAACGTCGTAGTGCCCTTTCATATAGCCGAACGATCCCGCCATCCCGCAGCAGCCCGCGTCGATGTCGACCACGGTACAGGACGGAATGCGCGACAACAGGGCCGTCGTCGCCGGCAGCAGGTCCATCGATTTTTGATGACAGTGGCCATGCAGCAAGATTTTCGGCGGTCCGGCGCGCAATGGCAAATCGAGTTGGGCCCCGAATTCCTCGAACAGACGGCTGGCTTTGGCTACCACTCGCGCTTTCTGCTGCAGGTCGCCTCTGAGCAGCGATGGGGCGTCGTCTTTCATCGCAGACAGGCAACTGGGTTCGCAGAAAAGTATGTGTTCGCCTCGGCTGGCGATGGGAAAAAGCGATTCCACCACCATGGCCGCGTGCGCGCGAGCTTCCTCCAGCAATCCTTGCGAGATGAGCGGACGGCCGCAGCATCCGGGCCGCACTACATCCACGCGGCACCCGCCACGCTCCAGGATTTCGAGCGCGGCAACCCCAATCTCCGGCTCGTAGTGATTGGTGAACGTATCGTTGAACAGCGTTACGGCGGTCCCAGCGACGGTGCGCTGCTTCCGCGGATTTCGAGCCAACCATTTCTCAAACGTCTGCCGCTGCCAGGGCGGAAGCGCTCTCCGATAATCCAAGCCCAACAGTTTGTCATTCAGCCAGCGGCTCGGCAGGCTGCCGGCGATCCAATTCGAGATCGGAGCGAACCGGCTTCCCCAAACCGATAGCCGATGCACATTGCCGAGCGCCTTCGCCCGCCACGGCGTTCCATGCCGCGACCAGAAGTCCGCCAGAAACTCGCTCTTGAATCTCGCCATGTCGACGCCCACCGGGCATTCCGACTTGCACGCCCGGCATTCCAGGCAAAGATCCAACACCTCATAAACGCCGTCGTCGCCGAGTCCCGATTCATCCAGACGTCCGGAGATGGCCATTCGCAGCACGTTGGCGCGGCCGCGCGTGGAGGCCGATTCTTCGCGAGTCGCCATGTAAGACGGACACATCGTGCCGGAGAGCTTCTTCCGGCAGGCACCCACGCCGCTGCACATTTCGACCGCGCCGGCGAAGCCGCCATATTCGGAATAATCGAACCAAGTGGTGGGATTAGCTGCTTTGTATGCGGTGCCGTAGCGCAGGTTTTGGGTCAATGGCGGGGCGTCGACAATCTTCCCCGGATTGAAAATGCCGAGCGGATCGAACGTCCGCTTGACCTCGCGAAAAGCTTCGTAAAGCTCATCGCCGAACATCTGGCGCATGAAGGGGCTGCGCACCAGACCATCCCCATGCTCGCCGGAAAGCGCGCCGCCGAATTCGAGCACCAGATCCGCCACTTCCCGCGAGATGGTCTCGAACGTGCGAATTCCCTGCTCCGTCTTCATATTGATGACGGGACGCACGTGCAGGCAACCCACCGAAGCATGCGCGTAGATCCCCGCGGTGGTGTTATGGCTGCGCAGGATCGTGAGAAAGCGGCCGATGAACCCGCTCAGTTTATCCGGCGCCACGGCGGTGTCTTCGACGAACGGGATCGACTTGGCCTGTTCCTTCATCGCCATCGACAGTCCCAGCGCGGCCTCGCGAAGGCTCCAGATGCGCGCCTGGCCGGCCAACTCCGTCTCTGTGCGGTATTGATAGCCGAGCTTTTGCGAACGCAAATCCTGTTCGAGCGCGCTCAATCGCGGCGGCAGGTCTTCCTTTCGATCGCCATAAAATTCCACGCACAACGTCGCCTCGGGATCGCCGGCGATGAAAGTGGTCCGGATATTGTCGAGCGCGGCATTCTGGCGCGTGTTATCGAGGATGGATTTGTCCATCACCTCGACCGCCGACGGCGAGTGCCGCAGAATCACCGGCGCGGCGGATAGCGCTTCCAGCAAATCGGCGAACGAAATCACCATCACGGCCTTGGCTTTGGGCAGCGCTACCAGCCGAAGTTTGGCTTCCAGCACGACGCCAAGCGTACCCTCCGAGCCAACCATGATCTTGGCGAGATTGACGGGCTTCGAAGAATCGCGAAACTCGTCCAGGTTGTAACCGCCGACGCGCCGCAAGATTTTCGGGTACCGCCGGTCGATTTCCGCCGCGTGTTCGCGGGCCAGGCGCAGCACCGTGCTATAACACGCTGCCTCCATCGTATTGCCAGGGGGAACGTCATTGCGATCCATGTCGCGAAAGTGAACGATGCTCCCGTCGGATAGAAGCACCGTCTGTTCCAGGACATGATCGATTGTCTTTCCGAAAAGCACGCTGCGCGCGCCACACGAATTATTGGCCATCATCCCCCCGATGGCCGCGCGACTGGCGGTGGAGATGTCGGGAGCAAAGCGCAGGCCCAGCGGAGCAAGCTGCGCATTCAGCTCGTCCAACACGATCCCAGGTTCTACGCGAACCCAGCGTTCTTCGGCGTTTACTTCAAGGAGGCGATTGTAATACTTCGAAGTATCGACCACGATGCCCTCGCCGATCGCCTGGCCGGCTTGCGACGTCCCCCCTCCGCGCATCGTGATGGGGCAGCGAAATCGGCCGCAGATTTCGACAATACGGATGAGGTCTTCGCGATTCTTGGGAATGACCACGCCCAGCGGCTGAATCTGGTAGACGCTCGCGTCCGAAGAGTAAAGCGCCCGGGAGATCTCGTCGAAGCGGACCTCGCCCTCGATCTGGCGCTTGAGTTCGCCCTGCAGAACCTCAATGTCCACCAGTTTTGCGTTCGCCTGAGGAACCGGCGTTCCCAACTGCACGAGGCTCAATGCGTGGACTCCATCTTTGGACTGTGCCGTCGCGCGGAGGCGAGCACCACCCGAGAATATCAAAGTGGAGAACCCGGAACAACTTGCAATAATGGATCGGTGCTCACGAAAAAACAACTCCCGACGCCCGCGCTCCTTATGGATCTCGATGCAATGGAGGCCAACCTGACGCGAATGGCTGACCGCGTGAAGCAGTGCGGCAAGAAGCTTCGTCCGCACGCCAAAGCGCACAAGTGCGTGGATATCGCGAAACGTCAGATTGCCGCCGGGGCGACGGGTATTTCCGTGGCGACGCTCGCCGAAGCCGAGCTGCTGTCGAAAGCCGGAATTCCAAACCTGTTGCTGACGTCGCCTGTTGCCGACCCGCTCAAGATTGCGCGGATCGTCCAGACCGGCGCGATGGTGGCCGTGGATCATGTTCAACAAGCCGCGTGGTACGAAGAGGCGGCTGCCAAAGCCCGCCGCACAGTCGATGTTCTGATCGATCTCGACGTCGGAGATCATCGGACTGGCGCGCGTTCTACCGAACAGGCTCTCGATATCGCGCAAGCAGTGGACCGGGCGGCCCATCTGCGCCTCAAAGGATTGCAGGGCTATTCCGGGCGTGCCTCTCATGCCGGGGATTTCGCGGAGCGGAAGAAAGTCTCAGAGCACGCATTTTCCGGGGCGATAGCGACGCAGTCGGCGATGAAGCACGCAGGCCTGTCGATCGAAATCCTTTCCGGAGGAAGCACCGGCACCTGGGACATCGACCTCGCGCTGCCCGAAGTCACTGAATTGCAAGCCGGCTCCTACGTCTTCATGGATCTCGACTACCGGCGCGTCGGAGCGGACTTCCGTCACTCGCTGACCGTCCTCGCCACCGTCATCAGCGCCAATCACGAAGGGTTCGTCACCGTAGACGCGGGCTTGAAAGCTTTTGCCACCGATCGCGACTATGGCCCGGAGGCCGCCAACCTTCCCGGCGCCGGCTATCGTTGGGGGGGCGACGAGTTCGGCTATGTCGACCTGAACGGCAGCGCAGGGAAACCCAAGCTCGGCGACCGGATCGAATTCATCCCGCCGCATTGCGACCCGACCGTGAATCTTTACGATCGCATTCACGCCTGCCGAGGCGATAACGTGGAAGCGATCTGGCCAATCATGGCGCGGGTGCAAGGCCCCCTGGTATGATCCCTGAGGCTATGATTTTCGATGATATGATCACTCTTCGTTTCTGATGAAACCCGCACCAGCCACTTCCGTCCAGCCCACACGCGTCCGGCACGTCATACTCGGCATCACTGTCGCGGTCTACATGATCACCTATATGGACCGCGTGATCATTTCCACTGCTCTGCCCGTGATGCGGCAGGAGCTGGGATTTTCACTGATGACCGCGGGCGTGATTCTGTCGAGCTTCCGCTGGGCCTATGCGCTATTTCAGATTCCTGGTGGCTGGCTGGGCGACCGGATCGGTCCGCGCCGCGCCCTCACGCTGATCGTGAGCTGGTGGAGCGCGTTCACGGTCCTCACCGGCCTGGCCTGGAGCGCGACCGCGATGATCGTAACGCAGTTGTTCTTTGGCATGGGCGAAGCCGGGGCGTTTCCCATCGCGACCCGGTCGCTTTCCCGCTGGATGCTGCCGAGCGAGCGAGGCCACGCCCAGGGCGTCACGCATGCCGGCTCCCGTCTTGGCGCAGCGTTCACCAGGCCGCTCGCCGTGTTCCTGATCGCGGCCTACGGTTGGCGCTCGCCTTTCTTTGCTTTCGGCGGATTGGGTTTGCTGTGGGCCGCGCTGTGGTTCTCCTACTATCGCGACACTCCCGAAGAGCACCACGGCGTCAATGCCCAAGAGCGTGAGTTGATTCATTCGGCCACCGGCGGACCGCGCTCGAAAGTGGGCGCGCCTGTGCCGTGGCGCAAGATCCTTTCGAGCCCGACGCTCTGGGCGCTGTGTCTGATGTATGCGTGCTACCAATACGGATTGGTCGTCTACCTCGATTGGTTCCCGACTTACTTGAAGGAATCCCGTGGACTCACGCTGGCTCAAATGGGCGTGTACTCCAGCCTGCCGCTATTTGCCGGCGTGCTGGGCGATTTGGGCGGCGGCTGGCTTACCGATATGCTGCTGCGGCATACCGGCAACATTCGGCGCGCGCGGCGTTTGGTAGGCATTGGCGGCTTTTTGATTGCTGCGGCGGCGGTCATCCCCGCCACACTCACCGCCAATCCCAAGCTGTGCGTGGCGCTCAGTTGCCTGGCCTTCGGCGGCCTGGAATTGACCGTCGGCG
>Ga0210386_10000037_pt1 | contig 95186 bp, 87 predicted proteins | sample IncBWH32OmetaG_FD_160091 | JGI IMG/M metagenome (GOLD analysis project Ga0210386, IMG submission 160091) | Forest soil microbial communities from Barre Woods Harvard Forest LTER site, Petersham, Massachusetts, United States - Inc-BW-H-32-O ...
GCCACAACCTTTGTTTGAGTGCCAGGATATGTTCCGCTCGCCAGTTTCCTTCGAGCGAGTTCCGAATGGTCTCTTCATTGGCCTTGGCGCGTGGATCTCGCAACTTGGCCAACACCGGCGGATCCCGCTCGCCTGCCAGGATGGCGTCCGGGATCGCCAATCCCGTCAGGCCGGTGATGTCGTTGATGACGTGTTGGAACTGCACGTTCATCTGGGTCAGAGATTTCTGCATGGGTTGCACGTGCTGGCTGGCCATCTGGACCAGATCGTTGCGGTGCCGCATGAGCGAACGGACGCGCGCACCTCGCCATCCGGTCGGAACGCTGAACGCAGCAGACCCAACGAATGCAGATGCTGGATCCACTGGCATTCATGAAAATCCGTGCGCTTTCCCGGCACATTTTTCATGTTCCGCGGATTCACCAGACACGGTTTGATCCCGTGTTGTTCCAGCACGTCGTACACTGGAATCCAATACACACCCGTGGACTCCATAGCCGCGCTGGTGATGCCACAGATCACCAGCCAATCGGCCATTTGCTGCAGATCTCCGGTAAATGTTCCGCACCTCCGAACCGGATCCGAATCCCGTCCGGCGGTACCGCCACGAAGATCTCTCTGGCTCCGATGTCGATGCCCGCTGCATTCGGCTCAAACATCGAGCCACCCGGCTGTCCCGATCGGTTCGGTTGTTTGCTGCGCTGGCCTTTGGCAGATACCGGGCCTCGGCGGCCGTGCACTTCTTGCTGCTGTGTTTTTATGGACATGCCGATTCCTTTCGCTCTGGCAACTGGCCAAGCCGCGCAAACGAAGGTACTCTTTTAATTGGAATCAGTTCGGGATGTTGCTCCGGACCGTAGCCACTGTTTGGTGCACGGGACTTGGGACCACGCTCCCAATCGGGTTTGAAAGCACCACTGTAATTTCGGCCTACTTCCGTTGCCTGAGTCCTTCCAGTGTGCTTCCTTCGGCTGGGCTAAGTCACGTTCCTTTCCCGTTGGTCCCGCCCACGCGGGGTCCCGCTCCTAAGTATTTTCGATGCTTGCGCCACCCGTTACGGCGCCTTGTTCACCGGCACCTGGATCTCCGTCACATACGATTCGTCATCCTGCCGCACCGGCATCGAGATCTTCAGGTAGAGTTCACGAATCGGTCCCCCCACCTGGTACCCATTCTCCGCCACCCAGCGCAGCAGCGAATCATAAGCCTCCGGCAGCCGCTGGTACGATCCGTTGTGCATTATGCTCGCCATCGTCGCTTCAGGAAGCTCGTGCACATCCACGCCATTCGCCGCCGGCACTTTCTGCTTCAGGTAGAAGCCCACCTCGGCGTCCACATTGCTTTCCTTGAACTCCGGATCATGCCACAGCGCCACCCCATACTGGCACGCCGACATCGACGGCCCCAGTCCCGCCGACACCTTCCCGAAAGGACTTCCCACCGCGCTATACGCGGGAATCGTCTCCCGCACGGACGCGATCCACTGCTTCGGTACAGACTTCAAAACCACGTCGTAGGCCATGCGATGCTCCTGTCTTATTCGCAAGGGGCGCAAAAAGGGCGGCAATTCACAGGCCCCCCGTCTTCGCCTTACCGGTTGCCCGCCTCCGTATTCCGGATAAACGCTGCCACGCGGTCGTGCAGTTGCTGTAGCGATTCATCGCGCACGTAGACCATGTGTCCCGACTCGTACCAGTCATACTCGATATTCTTCGCCAGGCTATCCGGGATGGGCAAGTGCTTGTCCTCGTAGTAGGCCGAGTAGAACGGAGTCGCCAGGTCGTAGTAGCCGCCGTTCACCATCACTTTCAGCCGCGGGTTCGTCTTCATCGCGGTCGCAATGTCTGAGCTCACATTCAGGTTGATGGGATTACCGTTGTGCTTCAGGTCCCACTGCGCCGACCCAAAATCCGCCATGGGCAAATAAGTCTGACCCTCGCCATATTTCAACTCGCGTCGGACGTAATCGTTGAAGAGCGATACATATGCCGACGAGATCGCCGAGCTCTGCGGGTCGTACTCCGCCTCTTCGCTCAGCGGATTGATCGTGGGGCCGGAGAAGCGCGTGTCCAGACGTCCTGTGGTCAGGTCCTGGTCGTCCTGCAGATTCTTCGAAAAGCCGCCGCCGCTCACGCGCAGGTCGGCCTTCAGCAGATACGCTACCGGCAGCCCCGTGTAGTTGTGCAGCTTCTCGGCGACCGTCTGCTTCTCACCTGCGGAAAGATCCGTGCCCTGCGCCAGCGCGTGCGCATACTCGCCCATGGCGAAGTCCTCTACCTCTTTTAGAAAGGGCTCGAGCGCGGGGGGCTGGCTGGGTAGCTTGTGATGGTAGTAGGCCGTCGCTGCGAAGGTTGGCAGCGCAAGCTGGAAGGGAAGATCGATGCCGGGATTGGTTCGCGCCGCGTCGATGTCCGACGTGAAGTTAAAGATTTGCGAGAGCAGGATCACGCCATTCAGGTCGATGTTTTTCTCGTTCTCCAGAATGTTCGAGACCACCGACGACCGCGTCGTCCCGTAGCTCTCGCCGAAAAGATACTTGGGCGAGTTCCAACGGTTGTACTTGCTGATGAAACGCGCGATGAAACGTGCATAGGCATGCGCGTCTTCGTCGACGCCCCAGAAGGCCTTCTCCTTGTCCTTGCCCACCAGGCGTCCGAAGCCCGTACCGGGCATATCGATGAAGACCAGATCGCTCACGTCGAGCAGGCTGTAGGTGTTGTTCACCAGCCTGTAAGGCGCTCCCGCGAGGTGCTGGTCGTCCGACGTGACGACGTGTTTCGGTCCGAACGATCCCATGTGCAACCAGACGGTCGAGCTGCCCGGTCCGCCGTTATAGATGAAGGTGATTGGGCGGTCTTCAGCCTTTGCGACGTCCTTCTTGAAGTAGGCCACGTAGAACATGCGCGCCACGGGCGGCGCATCCTTTGGGTCCTTGGACACTGCCGCGGCGAGTGCGGCCTCAGTGTCGGGCAGCGGCTTGCCGTCGGGACCAAGCTGCGCGTCCTGCTCTTCGGTTGCCCCGACTGTGATGGTTCCGGCAACCGCCCTGTAGGCGATCGTTGCGCCGCCGGCGGTGACGGAGCCTTCGGTTGTAGAATCGGGTGCCAAGGCTGGAGCGGGAGCAGGCGTTGGTTTTGACTTGGCGTCGGGAGCGTCATCCTCTGCGGCCAGGGCAGAGATCGAAATTACGCCGGCCAACAATGCGGCCAGTAGTGGAGAGAACCTTGCCATCGGGTGAACCTCTTGCTTCAACAAATTTGTAACCAGTATAGAGCGCATAGTGGATACTAATTCTGGCTTTAGTTCTATTCAGGAGGCAGTCTTGTTCCAGCCTTTCCGTCTGCGGGCTCCGCAGGTCACGTCCGCTGCAATGTTCGTCACAATCTTCTTGATATTGCCGGGTGTCTTCCCGGCCGCCGCGCAGTGCGCAAGCCAGCCGATTCTGATCAATGCCGATCTCACCGATGCGCCACGCAAGCTCATCCATGCCGACATGGAGATGCCGGTGACGCGGGGCCGGTCACGCTGACTGCCGCGAAGTGGATTCCCGGAACGCATCGTCCCAGCGGCCCCATCGACAACTTCACCGGGCTGGTTGTCCGCGCCGGCGGCAAGGAGCTGCCGTGGCGTCGCGACGACGTCGACATGTACGCCTTCCACGTCGACGTGGCGCAGGGTGTGACGAAGCTCGACATCCATGTGGACTTTCTTGCCGTCGCGGGCTCGACCGTGAGCAGCGATGACGGCTCGACCAATGGCCTGCAAACCACGATGGAGTGGGAAGAGGTGCTGCTCTATCCGGCAGGCGTTCCAGTTCGCGAAATTGCCGTTACGCCTTCCGTCAAGCTGCCTGCGGACTGGAAGCTGGGCACCGCGCTCACGCCGACCTCGGCCGACGGAACCACGACGCACTTCGCGCCGACCACGATTGAGATGCTGGTGGACTCCCCGGTCATCGCAGGCAAGTACTTCCGCGTGATTCCGCTTGCGCCCGACGTTACCCGAACCACTTTCTCGACCTTGCTGCAGATGCGCCAGAGGATCTCGAACTGAAGCCGCCGATGATCGATTCACTCTCGAAGCTGGTGCGCGAGGCCGGTGCGATGTATGCCTCGCGCCATGACAACACCTACCACTTCCTGCTTGGCCTCAGCGACAGCGAGGAGGGCAACGGTCTTGAGCACCATCAATCGAGCGACAATCGCACTCCCGAGCATGCTTTCTCCGACGAGAGCTTTGCGCCGCTCGTCAGCGATCTGCTCCCGCACGAATACACGCATTCGTGGAATGGCAAGTACCGCCGCCCCATTGGTCTCGCTACGCCCGATTACGCCACGCTCATGCAGGGCAGCCTGCTGTGGGTCTATGAAGCCATGACGCACTATCTCGGCGAAGTCCTCTCCGTGCGCAGTGGCTTCGCGACGCCCGAACAGTTCCGGGAAGCCCTGGCTTTCTCCGCGGCAAATCTCGACGTGAAGGCCGGACGCACCTGGCGCGACCTCGAGGATACGGCCGTCGCCTCATCTGATCGTCGAGAACACCGGCTATTTCCGGATGGTGCATCTCGACTACCACGACGGCGAAAAATTTCCCGCGCTGAAGCGTGTCGACGGAACACCGGATGTGCTCGGAGAAATCCTCAAGCCGCTGGCAAAGTGATGACTGTGATTGCTACATGAGCCTGGTGAGGTTGCCCGCATTTCTAGGGCCCTTATTGTTGATCGCGGCAAGCGCAGCCAATGGCGCGGCTCCCGTGATCATTCACGTCAACGCCGGCAAGACCGAAGGCGCATACAAGCCCGTCTGGAATTACTTCGGAGCCGACGAGCCCAACTACATCTACGCGCCCAACGGCGAAAAGCTGCTCCGCGAACTCAGCGCACTCAGCCCGGCTCCGGTATATTTCCGCACGCACAACCTGCTGACTACCGGCGACGGAAGCAGCTCGCTCAAGTGGGGCTCGACGGATGCCTATCGCGAAGCCGCCGATGGCTCGCCAATCTACGACTGGACCATCACAGATCGCATCTTCGACGCCCTGCAGGCCGCGGATGTGCGTCCACTGGTCGAGGTCGGATTCATGCCCGAGGCCCTGTCCACGCACCCTGAGCCCTACCGTCACAATTTCCCCAACGGCGATGTCTTCACCGGCTGGTCCTATCCGCCGAAGGACTACGCGAAGTGGAGCGCGCTGGTCACGGCCTGGATGCGGCATCTGCATCAGCGATACGACGTGAGCGGGTGGCTGTGGGAAGTGTGGAACGAACCCGACATTCCTTACTGGCACGGGACTCCGGAGGAGTACGACAAGCTGTACGACGTGACCGCGGCAGCGATTCGCAGCGAACTCCCCGACGCCAAAATCGGCGGCCCCGAATCGACCGGACCTGCGAACGATCGTGCCGCGGCGTTTCTCCGCCAGTTTCTGGAGCACTGCGCCCACGGTGTGAACGCGGCAACCGGCAAAACCGGAGCGCCTCTCGATTTCATCAGTTTCCATCCCAAGGGGAGTCCCAAATATGTCGACGGCCACGTACGCATGAATGTGGGCGCGCAGCTCCGGTCGGTCGAGCGCGGCATGCAAATCGTTGCCTCATTCCCGGAGTGGCGCAACACGCCGATCATTCTCGGCGAGAGCGACCCCGAGGGCTGCGCCGCCTGCAAGGGCGAGCAAAACGGGTATCGCAACGGCGCGCTCTACGGCGTGAGCGTCGCCCAGGCCATCGCCCGCACCTACGAGCTGGCTCGGAAGGAGAACGTGCATCTTCAGGGCGCCGTTACCTGGGCCTTCGAGTTCGAGGATCAGCCCTACTTCGCCGGCTTCCGGGAGCTCGCGACCAACGGCGTCGACAAGCCGGTGCTGAATGTCTTTCGCATGCTGGGTATGCTCGGCGGCGACTGGATCGATGTCATCAGCAGTGGCGCGCAGCATCTGAACGATGTGCTCGCAAACGGCGTGACTGCCTCGCCCGACGTCAACGCCGTGGCCACGCGCAAAGACCGCGAAGTTGATGTCCTCGTGTGGAATTATCACGACGACGACCTCCCCAGTGAGCCAGCCCAGGTGCAGCTTGCGATCGGGAACCTGCCCGCGAAGAAGATACAAGCGGAGATCTTTCGCATGGACGTCGACCACGGCAACTCGTTTACTGCCTGGAAACAGATGGGAAGTCCCCAAAAGCCCACAGCCGGCCAGCAAAGGCAGCTTGAGCAGAGCAGTCGCCTTGAGGCTATGTCAGAAAAACTGACCATCAACGATGACAACGCCGCGCTCAGCTTCCCGTTGCCGCGCCAGGGTGTCTATCTCGTGCGCCTCAAGTGGTAGAAGTAGCCGTCGCTGAGTTGTTTCTGCAACGCGCAGGTCGGCGGGCGCGTCTAAAATGAACAAAGAAAGAGACGTATGGCCGACCATCTCTACCTGAGCCTCTGGTATCCCAATTTCCGCCTGGCTTCCTTACCTGCCGCGCTTGAAAAAGTCATGGAGCAGTTTGCCGCCGTAGCGGGATCAGCCCGCGTGAAGGCGGCCGCGGCTTATCCGCTCTCATGGAATGAGGCTCCCGCTTACCAGCGCATCTACGACACTGAACACGCCGAGGATGCGGTGGACTCCGAACCGAGGTCAGCGATTCCGGCGGCGATGGAACTGCTTCACGACGACTTCGCCTATGAATTCGAGCTGGTTTGGGAACTATGGTCCCCGGAGGTTGCAGGCGGCCCCAACCCCATCTGGCGCAAAGAGCCGCGCGTGGTTCGCGTGGTCGGCTTCGGGCCGGAGTTCGACGAAGCCGCCTACGAGCAGAACGGCCACATCCGCGTGGATTTCGGACCGGACGCTCCCTTCCTGCAGGAAGAAGTTGATCTGGACAACGAAGCCGCCGCCCACGTAAAGGAGAACGTGCAACTCCTGATCGATTTCACGAACGCGGTGCAACAACATGGCGGAATCTCAACAAGGTTGCTGTGGTCAGAGTCGGGCGAAAGCCTCGCGCAGAAGCTGATTGCGCGGCTGCAAAGCGTGAATTAGCTGGTGATGCGATCGCTGAAGTCCGGGTAGTTAAGAAGCGGATGGAGAAAGACCATTATCGCGTCGGCTATCTTCGCCGGAGAGTACAGCCTTGGCCAGCATGCGATGGTGAATGGTAAACAGTGCAAGCTCCAGTCGATCGGAGACCCCGGTCTTGTCGTAGATGTGGCGCAAATAGTTCTTGATAACCTGCTCGGTCGTCGTCAGGCGCATGGCGATTTCCTTATTCTTACAGCCTTGCAGTATCAAAGCGACTATCTGCATTTCTCTGGGAGTGAGGCGATCACGGGCGCGGGCGCCGACGCTATCTTCTTCCTGCACTGGTAAGCCTGATCTCAATCCAGGCACGTATACACCGCTCTCACCTCGAACGACACGCCGCACGCAATCGATCAGGGCTGGACCGGTTACGGTGCGATGCACCGCCCCGTGCACGCCGGCGGAAAGATAAGAGCCTGCGGACTCGCCCGCCTCGGCAATCACGATGCAAAGGCTAACCTGAGCGCGAACGCGTTCGACAAGCAGGCTTATGTCGAGCTTCAGCGCGGATGCGAACAAGAGAATCGAACCTCTGAAAGCTTCAAGAGTCTGATAAAGGCGCTCGGCTCCGCCACATCGCGCGATAATGCGGAAACCATGGTCGATGGTCAGGATTTTCGCTGTCCCAGCGCGGAATAGTTCCTGGTTGTCAGCCAGAATGATCTTATTCATAACCTCGGTATCACCTTTCTCTACCATGTAAGGCTCGACACAACGAATTGGCAGACTTGGCGAAAGGGATCAATGCAGGCGTGCGCAATATCTGCGCATGCGTAACTCATCAATCTATGCTAATGCTCGTTTGCGATTATGAAGACACCTTAAAATACCAGATCGTAGCTAAATAATTCCCAGTCGATACTCGGAATCAGAGTCTTCCAGGGAATACGTCTTTGAGTTCGGCCTCGCATGGCGGACTCAGATGTACTTCATCTGTAACAGCGCCTATTACCAAAGTCAACGCCCTCCATAAAGAAAACAACTGGCCCAATGCGCTGGCTTATGTCTTTACAGACCGGGCAAACGGCCTGCGAAGGGAATCGAGCTCTCGATTGCTACCCAATGCGATGAAATGGAATGGCTTGTCCTATCTGCGCCAGCGGATCGTGAGTGCAGCATAACTGCCCGAACCTTCGCGTAGGATGTTCTCATGCGTGTAATGGTGGCAAGGCTTCGCCTGGGTATTGTGGTGCTGGCCTGCCTCTTGTTGCTGATTGTGGGTGGATTTTTCGGATACGCGCGCTACCGCCTGCACCGCTTTGCGAAGGACTTGCCGGACAGGTTGGGCATCGATATCCAGCAGACGGCGAACGGGTTCACCTACTCACAGTCGAGCAAGGGGCACACTTTCTTCACCATCCATGCTTCGAAGCTGATAGAGCGCAAGAATGGCGGCCGTGCGACGTTGCACGATGTGGATATCACTCTCTACGGTCCTGAAGGGTCGAGCCGGACCGATAAAATCTACGGATCCGACTTCGACTACGATCCGCAAACCGGAATCGCTACGGCGAAGGGCGAAGTCCAGATCGACCTGGGCGGCCTGGGCGCCGCGGTCCAAACACCGCAGGCTGGAGCAGCTGAAGATGCCCAGAGACAAAGCAACACCATCCATATAAAAACCAGCGGACTCACCTTCAACTCAAAGACCGGTGACTCCTTCACCAGCGAGTACATGGAATTTCAGACGCCGAACGCGGCGGGCAGTTCCACCGGTGCCAGCTACAACTCGAAGACCGGCCTGCTGGTGATGAAGAGTCAGGTGCAAATCACCACCAGCAGCAAAGGCGATCAGGCTGTAGTGCGCGCCGCGCATGCGGAATTGCTGCGCAATTCGATGCAGGCCAGCCTGCTCAATCCCGTTTTCGATTACCAGTCGGAGAAAAGCTCCGCCGACCAGGCGATCGTCTACTTCCGCAAGGATGGATCGGCGGAGCGCATCGAGGCCAAGGGCCACATCCACGTTACCAACGACAACGGCGCGGTCGTGACAGCCGAGAGTTCCCAGATACAGCTCAACGCAAGGAGCGAGCCGGTTCAGGTGGATATGGCCGGCGGCGTCAATTTTGTCTCAAATGACGAGAATCAAAGCATGCACGGCAACGCGGTCGAGGGCACGCTGACCTTCGGCGATATGTCGATGCTGAAACATGCCCAGTTTCGCAATGCGGTCACCTTTGTCGACCAGGTTCTCAAGCTTGATAACGATCCGAAGAGCTCGGCAACGCGCGAGGTGCTGGCTTCGAAGCTGGACGTGGATTTCGCCCCCGGCCCCGATCCGAAAAAGAGCGTCGCGCAGAAGGCTCTGGCGACGGGCCGCGCCACGGTCAAGCTGCACACCGTCCCCTCGAACGCACCCCAACAGCTTACAACCATCACCGGCGATGAGTTGCTGGCGACACTCGATAAGGGCACGACCATCAAGCAGCTGGACGGCTCGGGTAATACGGAGATCGTCGACCTCGCTGCGGATGGCTCGACCAACACCAGCAAAGGCGACCGGCTGAAGGTGACGTTCACTCCCCAGCCTCGCCCGCCGCAGACTACTTCCGCACCTGGTCAGGCAAACGCCGACAAAACGTCTGGCCGGCCGCCGGCGAAGCACGGGAATTCCGCTGATGCACCAAACGCGCAAGTTGAAACAGCAATTCAGGACGGCAACGTGGTGATAACGCAGACGCCTGCAAAGAAGACGGGCGCAACGGCTGATCCGGCTACAGCTACTGCATGGGCAGAGCACGCCGAGTATCACGCCTCCGACCAGACTCTGCACTTGACTGGGGATCCTCGCCTGAATGACGGGCAGTCACTGTTTATGACTGCGCAGGCCATCGATTACCAACGCGATTCCCGTGACGCTACGGCGCAGGGCAGCGTAAAGGTGACCTACACACAGCAGAAATCACAGAATGGCGCTGAACCAGCCAACCCCGGTCCATCGCTGGGTGGAGATGGGCCAGTCCACATCACCGCCGACCGGGGCCAGTTGCATCATGCGACCAACATCAGCGTTTTTCATGGCACTCCCGATACGCCCGCGCGCATGTGGCAAGGAGACAACTCCATCCTGGCTCCTGTGCTCGAGCTGTCGAGAACACCGCAGACACTCAAGGCTCATGGGGACGATGGCAGCGCCGAACCAGTTGTCAATGCCAACCTGACATCCCTGATCGGCGCCAAGCACGAGCGCACCGTGGTGCGCGTCCACAGCAAGACTCTCTTTTACGCCGATGCCGACCGGCGCGGCGATTTTCGCGGCTCGGTTACGGCGGAAGACCCGGACGGCGTGATTCACGCCGACCAGGTGCAGTTCTATCTGATGCCCGCGCCGCCAAAGAGCCCCAACGGTTCTGCTCCGTCATCGGCGCAAACCCAGCTCGATCGCATCGTTGCCACCGGCCGGGTCGTCATTACACAGCCAGGCCGCAAAGGAGTTGGCGAAAAACTCGTCTACACCGCCGATGACGGGAAATATATCCTCACCGGAACGCCCGGAAATCCGCCGCGCATCACCGATCAGGCGAAGGGAACTACCACCGGCGCGACATTGATTTTCAATAGTCAGGATGATAGCGTCGTGGTGAGTGGGGGACAGTCGGGCACCGTGACGGATACGCGCGCTCCGAAGTAGATGCAGAAGCTTTCGACGGAAGAGATCGGCAAGTCCTACAAGAGACGCCAGGTGGTCAGCGGCGTCAGTGTTCACGTCAGCCAGGGAGAAGTCGTCGGCCTGCTGGGGCCGAACGGCGCGGGCAAGACGACCAGCTTCTACATCATTGTCGGCCTGATCGCTCCGGATTCGGGCCGCGTCCTCGCCGATGGCGAAGACATCACTCACGTCCCCATGTACATGCGGGCCCGGCAATATGGCATCAGTTACCTTCCGCAGGAGCCGTCGGTTTTCCGCAAGCTCACGGTGGAGGAGAATATTCTCGCCGTGCTCGAAGTGCAGAACATCTCCCGCGAGACGCGGCGCTCGCGCACCGAAAAACTGATTGAGCAGCTCAACCTGGGACTGATCCGCAAAACACGCGGCTATGCCTTGTCCGGCGGCGAACGGCGGCGTGTGGAGATCGCGCGCTGCCTGTGCATCCAGCCATCATTTATTTTGCTCGACGAGCCCTTTTCGGGAATCGATCCCATTGCGGTAATCGATCTGCAGGAGATCATCTTCGACCTTAAAGCCAGTGGCATCGGTGTGCTCATTACAGACCATAATGTCCGTGAGACTCTTTCCGTGACAGACCGGGCATACATCATCAACCAGGGCAAGATTTTTCGCGATGGCACGCCGGAGCAGCTGGGCAACGACCCGGAAGTGCGGAGAGTGTATTTAGGCGAGGGGTTCTCCCTGGGCTAAGCCGATTTCGCAGTATCGTGGGATCGGCAGGTGGCGCGCCGGCAGGCTTCTAAGGCGTTCCCCTTGGATGTACACTGGGAGGCAAACACTTGGCATATTTTTCGAAGATGAAGATTAGGATGCGATGGCTCTTCTCCAACCCAAGCTGAGCTTGAAAGTAGCTCAACGGCAGATATTGACGCCTGGCCTGATGCAGATGGTCAGCGTGCTGGCGTTGAACAAGCTTGAGCTGAGGGAGATGATCAACGCCGAGATTACCGAGAACCCGATCCTCGAGGAGCTCGAAGAGAACGTCCCGCTGCTCGACGAGGTGGCCCGGCAGGAGATCGAGCACGACCGGTCGATCGAGATACGTGCGGCTGAGGCGGAGCCCGAAAAGAAGACCGATCCCTTCGACGAAATCGACATGGGCTCCTACTTCCAGGATTATCTCGATCCCGGTTTCCGCACCGCCAACAATTTTGAGATCAGCGAAGCGCCATCGATCGAGAACTTCCTCTCGCAGCCCGGTACGCTCACCGATCACATCTTCTGGCAACTCGGCTCCATCTCCCTTTCACCGGCAGTTCGCGATGCAGCCGAGTACATCGTGGGCAATCTGAACGAGGATGGCTACCTCACCGCGAGTGACGAAGAGCTGCTTGCCGGGTATCTCCGCGAACAGCTTGGGCCCGAGGTGGCTTCGGAAGCAGATGCCGAGGCCGACCCAGACGAAGATGCAGACGCGAATTCCGGAACGCGCCACACCCCGCAAAGCCGCAAGAACAGCCACGCCGCGCTGGCACAATTGCCCCAGGGCATGCTCGACCGGGCCCGGGCGCACCTCGATGCCGGTCTCGCCGTCGTCCGGCAGCTTGATCCGGTGGGTATCGCCACGCGCGATCTCCGCGAGTGCCTGTTCACGCAGGTTAAAGCCCAGCGTAAGGAATTCGAGCTGATCTTTGCGCGGCAGAACCGGGGAGAAGCACCCAGTCGCGGGGAGCGCCACAACCGGGAACAGCAGAGCAGCTATGCCGGAAGCGGCATCCACACCCGCGCCGCGGCCAACGGTCTTGATCTGAATGGCGTAGCCGAGCTTCACGGTGATGGCGACGAGTCCGAAATCTCCTCCGAGGTCGTTGAGAGCTCTGACACGGAAGCCGCTGCGCAGTCTCCCAGCAACGCCGTTTGTGCTGACGCCGGCGCTGCTGACAGCCGCCTTGAGATATTCGACGTCGCCGCCTGCATCATCGACAAGCATCTGCAGCTCCTCCAGAAGCGCGACCCGCGCGAGCTCTCCAAGGCCATCGGCAAGTCGGTTGAGACCGCGCAGCAGGCGATCGAATTCATCCGTACCCTCGACCCGCGCCCCGGACAGCGATACAACCGATCCGACGCCAGATTGATCGAACCAGATGTGGCCTTTGTGAAGCGCGGCGACGAATACGTAGTGGTCATGAACGAAGAGGACCTGCCCACCCTGCGTCTGAACCAGGGGTATCGCCGCATGCTGACGCAGCAGGGAGCCGAAAAAGAGGTCAAGGATTACGTGAAGGAGCGGTACCGCTCGGCGCTACAGCTCATGCGCAATATCGAGCAGCGGAAAAACACCATCCTGCGCACCTGCGAGGCAATCGTCCGGCGTCAGGGCGACTTCCTGGAAAAGGGTGTGGAGGCTCTTCGCCCGATGATGATCAAGGAGGTGGCCGAGGAGATTGGCGTTCACCCCTCCACCGTCAGCCGGGCCGTGTCGAATAAATATGTGCACACCGCTCAGGGTGTCTACGAACTGCGATTCTTCTTTTCCGAGGGCGTGAATGGCCCTGAAGGCGCCGGCACGCCGCTTATGCTGCTCAAGCGCAAGGTAAAAAAATTGATCGGAGACGAAGATCCCGGCAGGCCGCTCACCGACGATCAGATCGCCGCTGTGCTGCAAAGCCAGGGCATCAACGTGACCCGGCGAACCGTTGCAAAATATCGCGAAGATCTGCGAATTCCAAGCACCCACCAGCGCCGGGTTCGCGGATGAGGTACAGGCATTTTCGAAAAATCCAAGCCGTTTCCAGATCGTGCAAGGTCAACGCTCCCTGATGGTCGCGTTGACTTGGAAGTTCCGGCTTCGAACTACGGCGTTTTCGAAAATGCGATAGAATCGCCATTCCTGGTGGGAATTTCTGTTCTAGAAGGGAGCTTTCACCATGCAGGTTGAGTACACCGGCAGACAGGTGACCGTTACCCCGGCACTCCGCACCCTGGCGGAGGAGGGCATTGAGCGAATCGCCAAGATTCTCGGCAGGACAACCGGCGCGCATGTGATCTTGAGCGCGGAAAAATACCGTAAGACAGCCGAAGTCAGCATTAAAACCCGCCGCCACGACATCCTCGGCATCTCCGAGTCCACAAGCATGGAAACCGCCCTCCGCGGGGCACTGGACAAGGCCGAAACTCAGGCCATCAAATGCAGGAAAAAACTTCAGGCGAAGAAGCGCCAGCCCAAGGAAGAGAAGCTTCTGGCCGATCTGCAGCTGGAGCGTCCGCGTCGCGCCTCTGCAAAACCAGGCGGCGCGACCGAAAAAGAGGCGGCGACGACTGCCTCCAAGGCCAACGGCAATGGACGGAGCAAACCCGTCATTCCCGTAACCGTGCACAGTTTTCCGGCCCGGACACCTATTCCCGAGCCGCATATCGTCCGTTCAACCGACTCAGTCGCGCTTCGCCCCATGACGCTTGAGGAGGCTGTGAAAGAGTGCGAGTTTCGCGATCGCGAGGTCTTCGTCTTCCGCGACAAGGGCGGAAATGTGAAGGTGTTGCACCGTAAGCGCGACGGCAAAATGGAGCTGATCGAAGAGCCCTGATTTACGATGGTGCATGGCTCGGCCGAAGATTCCCCCGAAAAAGGCAGCCCTTAAGAAGTCAGTCAGGATCAAGCGCGCGCCCGAAAATCACAAAGGCCCAACAGGAGCCGCTCGCCTTGCCGGCCACGCGCCTGTTCCTCATGCAGAGTCCCGGCACGAACTGGTCATCCTCACGGGATTGTCGGGCTCCGGCAAAGCGTCGGCGCTCAAGGCCTTTGAAGACCTCGGCTACTACGCAGTCGACAATCTCCCCATCGACCTGCTCACGCCTTTCGCAGAACTGGCAGCGCAGTCGGTCGAGAACACCCGCGCCGCACTGGTCGTCGATGTGCGCGAGGGGCAGCGTCTGGAGCGCTTTCCGGCCATCCTGCGCGAACTGCGCAAGCGCCTCTCCACCACCGTCATCTATCTCGAAGCTTCCGAAGCCGCGCTCCTGCGCCGTTTCTCCGAGACGCGCCGCCCTCACCCGCTCGGCCGCGAAGCGATGGTGGGACCCGCGATTCAGGCCGAACGCAAGCTGCTCGACCCCATCCGCAACGTCGCCGACATCCTCATCGATACCTCGAATTTCAACGTGCACGAGCTGCGCGCCTACATCCAGAACCAGTTCGAGCGCGAGTCCGACGGCAAGAGCCTGCTCGTTTCCTCTATCAGCTTCGGTTATAAAAACGGAGTGCCGCTCGAAGCCGACCTCGTCTTCGACGTGCGCTTCCTGCCCAACCCGCACTTCATTTCTGAGTTCCGCCATCTCACCGGCCGCCACCCCAAGGTCATCGCCTACGTGCGCAGATTCGCGCAGACACAGGAATTCCTGGGCCGCGTCACCGACCTGTTGCTCTTTCTGCTTCCGCACTACATCCACGAGGGCAAGAGCTATCTGACAGTGGCTTTCGGATGCACGGGCGGGCAACATCGATCGGTGATGATCGCGGAAGAGATGCGCAAACGCCTCACGAAAGAAGGCTACCGGGTGAAGACGGCGCACCGGGACATGCCGAGATAAGTCAGACATGAAATATGTCTTTATCGGATTGGCCTTTTGCAGCGGTGCCTATATCGTCCTGGCCTGCTTCATACAAGGGATGGCAGGTCCACAGTCCGTGTCGGTGCCGCTGTCTTTCATCATGTTCAGAGCTTTTGCAGTTGGTTGCATTGTGTGTTGTGTCATCGCCCTTTCCCGAATAACCCCTGCTGTGATCGCAATCTGGATTGCGGCCATCGCATTCGACATAATCAGTTGGCGTATCAATCCCACATGGATTTTCCACGGGAATGTGTTTTATTCAATCTGGCCTACGCTGTTTCTGACCGCTGCTCTGTTGGCAGGCAAGTGGAGAGGTTCAACGCGCACTCGTCACCGGCTCAACTGCGGGCATCGGATTCGCCACTGCGAAACTTCTCGCCGCTGAAGGCGCTTTCGTCTACGTCAATGGACGCACCGAGGAACCATCAACAAGGCCATCGGTAAGATCGAGGACAAGTGGATGGCGTCGCCGCTGACCTGAGCACCGAGGAGGGCGCAAAGATGCTCTTCTCTCGTGTGCAGCACCTCGATGTGCTGGTCAACAATCTGGGCATCATCGAGACCAGGCCATTCCTCGAAATCGACGACGCGGACTGGCGGCGATTTTTCGAGACGAACGTGCTCTCCGGCGTGCGCATCAGGCGCCACTATCTGCCGCAGATGCTCGAGAAAAAGTGGGGCCGCGTGACCTTCATCTCCAGCGAGTCAGGCGTGCAGATTCCCGCCGAAATGGTGCATTACGGCATGACCAAAACCGCGCAGATGGCGGTCGCGCGCGGCATCGCCGAGTCTTTCCCGGCAAGCGGCATCACCGTGAACTCCGTGATGGTCGGCCCCACCGAGAGCGAAGGCGTGGCGACATTTGTCGAGAGTCTGGCCGCGCAGCAGGCAAGACAAAAGATGTGCTTGCCCGCGAGTTCTTCGAGCATGCCCGGCCCAGCAGTCTCATCAAGCGCTTCGAGACTCCGGGAAGAAGTCGCAGCGATGGTCGTGTATCTATGTAGCGAGGCAGCTTCGGCGACGACCGGCTCCGCGATCCGCGTCGACGGCGGCGTGATCCGCGCAATCGCATGAGAAGTGAGTAGACCTAGAGCGTAGAATCGGCCCAGTGGTGTCTGCATTGGAGAAAGTTCTTTTGTGAGTTTTCGCTCCCTCGTCCTGCTCATTCTGGCCGGAGTCCTCGTGCTGGTTCTCATCCGGCGGCGCGGCTCCAGGCGGTAGCGTGCAAACTCCTCGAAAGGACTCTCCGCGTGCCCTGTCGCGGCAAACAGTCTAAAATAACGGGATGATCTGGCAGTCGTGGCAAATTGAGCCGCCACCCGAGAACAAGCAATGAAGCGAGTCTGGCGACTGCTCCATTACGCCGGACGATACTGGCTTCAGATTATCTCCGCCGTTGTGCTGGCCGCCGCTGTCGGTCTCCTCGATGCCTTTCGCGTTCTGCTCGTCGGCCCCATCTTCGACAACGTCCTCCATCCCGGAGGCAGCCGCAAAGACATCACGCTGCTCTCGGCGCTCGGGACGCGTTTTCACATCGACCTTCAGCGTCTCGTCCCCTCGCACTTTCACAATGACTGGACCGTCGTCGCTTTCGCCTTCGTTGGCTCCACGCTGCTGAAGGGCATCTGCGACTACACCGGAACCTATCTCGCCAACTACGCCGGTTTCGGCATGATCACCGATCTGCGCGACGACCTATACGAAGCCATCCTGCGCCGCTCGATTTCTTTTTTCCAGAAGCACGCCACCGGCACGCTGCTCTCAGCGCTCATCAGCGATATTGAGCGTGTGCAGTACGCCATGTCGTCGGTATTGTCGGATTTCCTCCAGCAGGCCTTTACTCTGATCTTTACCGCCGGAGTGGTTATCTTCCTCGGCGGCAAGCTCGCGTGGGTCTTGCTGCTCTTTGTCCCCGTCGTCATCGGGTCGATCAGAAAAATCGGACGCGGCGTCCGCCAGACTACGCGCAAAGGCCAGGACAAGCTGGCCGAAATCCAGAACATCCTTCACGAAACCATTACCGGTAACCGCATCGTCAAAGCTTTCAACATGGAGTTCTGGGAGGTGTTGCGCTTCCGCCAGGCCGCGCGCCGCCTCTTCCGCGCCAATCTGAGCTCGGTGCGTGCCCAGGCCATCAGCTCACCCCTCATGGACCTCATCGGGGCCGTGGCCATCGCCCTGCTGCTTCTCTTCGGACGAAACGCCATCAGCAGCCACGTGATGACGACGGGCACGTTCTTCGCCTTCATCGTCGCGCTCTTCAAGCTCTACGATCCGGTGCGCCGCTCGGCCGTGTACTACAACAGCTTCCAGCAGGCGGTGGGCGCGTCGCAGGCCATCTTCGAATTCATGGAAGACCAGGACGAAGTCGTCGAGCGCAAGCACCCATTCCACTTGAAGGGCTTTCGCGAAGCGATTCGATTGGAGAACGTGGGCTTTGCCTACAGCAGTGACGAGGGCGAGAAAGAAGTGCTGCACAACATCGATCTCGACATTCGCCAGGGCGAAGTGATCGCGCTCGTCGGCCCCAGCGGAGCAGGTAAGTCGACCCTGGTGAATCTCATCCCGCGCTTCTTCGACGCATCCTCGGGCCGCGTGCTCATCGACGGACATGACCTGCGCGATGTGAGCCTGAGATCGTTGCGAGAACAAATCGGCAAGGTCACGCAGGAGACCATCCTCTTCAACGACACTGTGCGCAACAACATCGCCTATGGACAGCCCGACGTGCCGCTTTCGCGCGTGATTGAGGCCGCTCAGGCCGCGCTCGCGCACGACTTCATCCTGCAGATGCCCGAGGGCTACGACACCATCATTGGCGAGAAAGGCTTCCGCCTATCTGGAGGCGAGCGCCAGCGCCTGGCCATCGCGCGCGCCATTTTGAAAGATGCTCCCCTCCTCATTCTCGACGAGGCCACCTCCGCCCTCGATAACGAAAGCGAATCGCTGGTGCAAACTGCGCTCAGTAATCTTATGACCGGCCGCACCGTTGTGGTGATCGCGCACCGGCTCTCGACTGTCCGTCGCGCCACCCGCATTGCGGTGCTCGAGCAAGGGCGCATCACCGCCATCGGATCGCACGAAGATCTGTTGCAAATCTCGCCTACATATCAAAAGCTCTACCGGCTGCAATTCATGGGCGCCGACGAATACGACTCGCGCGAACCTGCTCTGCTGGGAAAGATGGATGCATGAGCGCCCCTTTACCTGTTCCCGCGCCCGTCTATTCCATGACGGGATTCGCCCGTACCTCGGGTCGCGTTTCCGAATCGCTCGGTTTCGCCCTCAGCCTCAAGAGCGTCAATCATCGCTTCCTTGACCTGCACATGCGACTGCCCGGCGGGACAGAATCGCTTGAGATGCAGCTTCGCCGTGTGCTCAAGCAGAAGCTGGTCCGCGGCCATGTCGAAGTTACGCTGAACCTCGATCGCGGCCAGAAGGCTGAGACGGCCTATGACGCGGCGCTTGTGGAAACCTATCTCGCCGCGTTCCGCAGCGCCTGCGCGCAGCACGGATTGATGGGCGAGCCTGACCTGAACGCCATCTTCCGCCTGCCTGGCATCTTCAACGGCGAGGGCCGCTCCTATGAGAAGGCTTCGGGCGATCGCGGTTCCGAAGAAGAAGCCCGCGCTCTCGAAGCCGCAGTCCTGGATGAAATCCCGCGGCTCATCGACGCGCTGAACGTAATGCGCGCGCAGGAAGGCGCAGCCCTTGCTGCGGAGTTGTTTGCTGCGCTCGACCGCCTGCGCAGCCTGGTCGACGAAGCGGCGCAGCTGCGCGAAGATGTGCGGCAGGCCTACTTCGAGCGCATCAGCCAGCGTCTCACGGCCATGCTCGACGGATCGTTCGACCGCGATCGAGTGTTGCAGGAAGCCGCGTTGCTCGCGGAACGCAGCGATGTGGACGAAGAAGTGACCCGGCTGCGCACCCACATCGATCACTTCCGGTCGCTGGTGGAGAACGGCGGCGAAATCGGCAAGAAGCTCGACTTTCTTTTGCAGGAAATGAACCGCGAAGCCAACACGCTTCTTTCCAAAACGGGAGGTGTTGCCGGAAATGGTCCGCGCATCACCGAACTTGGCCTGGGCATGAAATCCGAAATCGAAAAAGCGCGCGAACAGATTCAAAATCTCGAGTAGCGACGAGAATACAAAGGAGAACACCAGCGTTTTGGCAGGCATCTTGTTCCTCATCTCGGCCCCTTCCGGTTCTGGCAAATCCACGCTCGTCAGCCAGCTCCGGTCTCTAGTCGATAATTTGGAGTTTTCCGTTTCCTACACCACGCGCATTCCGCGCGGCTCCGAGCAGGAAGCTCGCGAGTACCACTTCATCAGCCGCGAAGAGTTTCGGCGCATGATTGACGCCGGAGAGTTCCTGGAGTATGCCGACGTATTCGGCAACTATTACGGAACCGCGCGCTGCTCGTTGACCGACGCCTTCGCTCAGGGTAAAGACGTGCTCCTCGACATCGATGTGCAGGGCGCGTCGCAGGTCCGCGAGAAGATGCAGGACGCCGTCAGCGTTTTTGTCATGCCCCCGTCGCCGGAGATTCTTGCCTACCGCTTGCGCAATCGCAGTCGCGCGGAAGGTGCTGTGCAGGAAGAGATTATCCAGCGTCGACTCGCGAAGGCTCGCGAGGAGATTGAGAATTACCGCGAATATCGCTATATTCTGGTCAACGATATTCTCGACCGCGCGGTCGAGGAAATGGCAGCCATCGTCGCCGCCGAACGCATGAGCCGCAACCACCTCCCCGCGACTCGCGACGACGAAGAGCTGATCGCAAAGGCGGAAAAATGCCGCCAGCGAAATTCTGAAGCGCGGATCAAACCCGTGCTCCAGGCTTTCGGAGTCGTCAACGCTGAGGCCGCTCCAGTGTGAGTGGACTGAGGCAATTTTTGGAGAAGAGACGCCATGAGTGTTGAGCAGGAGTTCGATAGCAATTTTCGCTACGTTATGGTTGCCGCGCGCCGCGCACGTCAACTCCAGAATGGTTCCCAGCCGCTCGTTGATTCCCGTTCCAGCAAGGCCTGCAAAGTTGCACAGGATGAAATCGCCGCGGGCAAGGTCGGTTACGTCAAAGCTGAAACGCCCGTCCTCAAGCCGGAAATCGTCGCCCCCGAGATTCCAAAGTTCGTCAGCCTGTAAGCCAGATCGCATATAGACCCTGCGCGGGTGTCCCGGACCCGGATTTTCGGACCTTGGCCGGCAAATGTCCCGTAATATTGAAGTATGAAGGTCACGGTTGGGGTTTCCGGTGGAATCGCCGCCTACAAGGCAGCAGAGCTGGTCCGTGCGCTGCAACAGCACGCGCTCGATGTGCATGTGGTCATGACCGAGGCGGCGACGCAATTTATTCAACCGCTTACCTTCGCCTCGATCACGGGACACAAGGTCATCACCAGCCTGTGGGCTGCGCCTGAGTCACCCGACGACAATCTTGGTTCCACCATCGAGCATATCGAAGCTGCACAGACAACGGATGCCCTTGTCGTCGCCCCGGCCACGGCCAGCATCCTTGCCAAATTCGGGCACGGCATCGCCGACGACTTCCTGACCACGCTCTACCTCGCCACCACCGCATCCGTTATCGTGGCGCCTGCAATGAACGTGAACATGTGGCAGCATCCGGCCACCCAGGCAAATCTCGACACGCTCGCCAGTCGCAATGTGCATATCGTTCCGCCTGACAGCGGATACCTCGCCTGCGGCATGACCGGAAGCGGTCGCCTCGCCGAGACGTCAGCCATCGTTGAAGTCGTTCTCGGAGTCCTGCACCAGCGCAACGATCTTGTCGGTGAAACGGTGCTCGTCACCGCCGGAGGCACCCGCGAAGCCCTCGATCCAGTGCGCTTTCTCGGCAACCGCTCCAGCGGAAAGATGGGATACGCCTTGGCCGAAGCCGCCGAACGCCGCGGGGCGCGCGTCATTCTCATCACCGCGCCGACCGCGCTGCGTCCGCCCGCCAATCTCGAAGTCGTCCCGGTAGTCACTACGGAGGAGATGCGTTCCGCCGTTCTCGGCCGCATGGACCAGGCCACCATCGTCATCAAGGCCGCTGCCGTCGCCGACTATCGCCCGCTCAAACCGGCCGAGCAGAAGATGAAGCGCACCGGCCCGCTCACCATCGAGCTCGAGCCTACTGAAGACATACTTGCCGAGGCCGTAGCCCGCCGCCATTCGGGACAGCTCATCATCGGCTTCGCCGCCGAGACGCAGGACGCGGTCGCGCACGCCCGCGCGAAGCTGTTGCGCAAAGGTGCCGACGCCATCGTTCTCAACGACGTCTCGCGCGAAGGTATCGGCTTCGACTCCGACCGCAACGCCGTCACCTTTCTCACGCCATCCACCGCCCTCGAACTCCCCGAGATGGCCAAACGCGACCTCGCCGACCGCATCCTCCAGGAGATTCTCGGCCTGCGCCGTCCACAGAAAGTCGTTACTGAGAGTATCACCATGGAGTAGCTGAGGACGGTACCATGGAGTTGGCGCAGATGTATTTTCGTTGGCAGCGCGTCGGGCAATCAGGGATAAGATGACAACTGAAGACTCCATGACCGACAACGTACTTCAGACTCTCCAGCAACTCGTTCAGGATGTGATCGCGCCCGACGTGTGCGAACTCAAGGTGCGCCAGGCCTCTTTCGAAAAGCTCGTCGATGAGCGATTCAACGCTTTGGCAAAATCAATCGATGAACGGTTTAACTCTCAGTCGAAGCAGAGCGAGATGCAGTTCAACACGCTCATGGCAGCCATCTCCGAATCGAAGGCGCAGACCGACCTTGCCTGGGTACGCGAATTCTCCGACCTGCGCGAGCGCGTCGCCGTAATCGAATCGAAACTGCCCGCGAAGGCCAGCTAGAGTCGCGCTTGCGCTGAAATGACCCAACTTACCCCTGAACTCGACCAGGCCATCCAGGCCCGCATCCGTTATTATCGCGACCTCGGCATCTATGACTTCTACCGTCGCGGCGAGCCGACATCCGAATCCATTCCTGAATTAGAATCCGTATCAGTTACAAATCTCGCACGGGAGCCGCCCATCCCCGCCCGTAAACCAACGCCTCCGCCACTGATCTCCGCGGCTTCGGTCGAGAGCATCCCCGCCGCCGGCCGCGCCGCCGAGCTCCAGGCCATCCGCGAAGAGATTGGAGACTGCACCCGCTGCCCGCTCGCCTTCCAAGGCCGCCACTCCATCGTCTTCGGCGACGGAGACCCCAACGCCCGCCTCATGTTCATCGGCGAAGGCCCAGGCGCTGACGAAGATATGCAGGGGCTTCCCTTCGTAGGCCGCGCTGGCCAGTTGCTCAACAACATGATCGCCGCGATGGGACTGAAGCGCACCGAGGTCTACATAGCCAACATCGTCAAGTGCCGGCCACCTCAGAACCGCGTCCCCGAACCCGAAGAAGCGAAGACCTGCACGCAGTTCCTCTTCCGCCAGATCGATGTTATCCGTCCGCAGGTGATTGTCGCCCTTGGGGCGACCGCCGCAACCTACCTGCTCGGAGGCAAGTCCCCGCTCGCCCGTCTGCGCGGACGCCTGCATGAGGCACGCGGCGCAAAGCTTATCGTGACATATCACCCGGCCTATTTGCTTCGCGACCCGACCCAGAAGAAAGAGGCCTGGAAAGATCTGCAACTGGCCATGGCCGAGCTCGGTCTCAAGCCCGTGCCACGCCCAGAGAACTAGCTTGCCCTTACCGTAAGGCCAAGATCCCTCGCTGACCTATTCTTCGCTGACCGGTTTTTAGTTGACTGCTCCTTCGCTACCCGGACTCTAGCTTCCTATACCCTGTAACAAGTGCCTGCTTTCTGCGACGTTGCCCTGCCGGTCCCGCTTGATCGCGCCTTCACTTATGCGCTTGGCGAAGCGACTCCGCCCATCGGAGCCCGCGTCCTGGTCCCGTTCCGCAACGAAAAGATGACCGGAATCGTTCTCCGCGTACACGACGAACCGCCGCCTGTTGAAGCCAAGCCTATCCTCAACATTCTCGACGAAGAGTCGATCTTTTCTCCGCAGCTGCTCGAGCTGGCGCAATGGATCGCGCAGTACTACATCGCGCCCGTGGGCGAAGTGCTGCGCGCCATGCTGCCCCTCATGAGCGAGGTGCGTAAACAGGTGCTCTACCGAATCACCGACCTTGGCCGCGAAGCTCTTTTTGAGGGCGCGGAGCAGGGCTCGTCGCGCCGCTCGCGCCGTTCGCCCGAGGAGCAGGACACGGAATACAAAGTCCTCAACTATCTCGAAAACGGAGACGCGGTGCGCGCAGCTACCCTCCGCTCGGCAACCGGAGTCGCCGCTCATCTGCTCGCCGGCATGCTCCGCAAGAAGTGGATCATCCGCGAGACCACCGCCGCGCCACGCGACGCCCGCCGCACCGTCCGTTATGCGGTGCTGATCGAAGACGCCCGCCTGCCCAAACTCAACGACAACCAAACGGCCATCCTCGCTGAGCTCGCCGGCTCTGGAGGCGAACTGCCCATCACCGAGCTGCGCCGCCTCGACGTTCCCGTCTCTACGCTCGCGACTTTGGTGAAGCGCGAGCTCGTCAGGATCGAAGCGCGTCCCGCCGACTTCCACCTTACGCAGCTCTCCACGCTGCATCGTTCAGTGCACGCGCTTAACCCCGCGCAACAGGCGGCTCTCGACACCATTACCGCCGCCGTCGAAACCGCCGAGTTTAGCCCGCATCTGCTTCACGGAGTCACCGGCTCCGGCAAGACGGCAGTCTATCTCGCCGCCATGCAGCGCGCCCTCGACCGCGGCAAGTCCGCCATCCTGCTCGTGCCCGAGATCGGTCTCACGCCTGCCATGGCCGCGCAGCTGCATCACGCCTTCGGCAGCGAAGTCGCGCTGCTGCATTCTGCGCTCACGCCCGAAGAGCGCTCCGAGCAATGGCATCGTATTCGCCACGGCGACGCCCGCGTAGTTGTTGGCACACGCTCCGCCATCTTTGCGCCTGTTGAAAATCTCGGCCTCATCGTTGTCGATGAAGAGCACGACTCCAGCTACAAGCAGGAATCGATGCCGCGCTACCATGCCCGCGACACGGCGGTGATGCGTGCCAAGCTCGCCAACGCAACTATCGTGCTCGGCTCGGCCACACCGTCGCTCGAATCGTGGCACAACGCGCGCCAGGGAAAATACGCGCAGATCGAGATGCACGAACGCGTCATGAATCGTCCGCTGCCCCTGGTCGATTTGGTCGATATGCGCCGCGAGTTCCAGGAGACAGGCCAGGAGCATCTTTTCTCCCGTGCCCTCATCGACCAGACGCAGGCCACGCTCGATCGAGGCGAGCAGGCCATCATACTGCTCAATCGCCGCGGCTACTCCTTCGTCGTCATGTGCCGCGCCTGCGGCGAAAAACTCCAGTGCGAAAACTGTTCCATCTCGCTCACCTACCACAAGCCGGTGACGACAAGCGACGGCCACGCGCCGGTTGGCCAGCGCCTGGAATGTCACTACTGCGGATACAAAAGGACAGTGCCGCAGCGCTGCCCCGAATGCGACAGCGAACATCTCTACTTCCTCGGAGCAGGCTCACAACAGGGCGAGGAGCGCCTCCAGGAAATCTTTCCCGGCGCGCGCATCGGTCGCATGGATCGCGACACCGTCCGGGGCCGCGCGGACATGGAGCGCCTGCTCATGCGCCTCCACTCCGGCGAAATCAACCTGCTTGTCGGCACGCAGATGATCGCCAAGGGCCACGACATCCACGGAGTCACATTGGTCGGCGTTGTCGGTGCGGACTTCGCCCTCGGCCTGCCTGACTTCCGCGCCGCCGAGCGCGTCTTCCAGCTTCTCACCCAGGTTTCAGGGCGCGCGGGACGCGGCGAGCTTACCGGCACTGTCCTCGTGCAGACCTACCATCCTGATCACTACGCCATTGAGTGCGCGGCGAAGCACGACTTCCACGCCTTCGTAGAGCGCGAGATGAAGTACCGCAAGTGGATGCACTACCCGCCCTGTGCGGCGCTCGCCAATCTCACCCTCCAAAGCTCGCGCCTCGAAGAAGCTGCCGGCTGGGCAACGAGCCTGGGCCGCTGGTTCCAATCCACGCAGCTCAACGGAGTGCGCGTGCTTGGCCCCGCCACCGCGCCCATCGCCCGCATCAAGCGCATTTATCGCTTCCATTTGGTATTGAAAGCCGAGAAGCGGCAGGCGCTCGCGCGCACTCTGCGCCTCGCGCTCGCTCAGTCTGACGCTCTGAACATTCCACGCCGCAATCTCATCGTGGACGTCGATGCCGTCAACCTGATGTAGAAGCTGCTCACTGCTGCGTTGGCACAGGGTTATAAGTGCATTCGGAGCCCGCAACGACATTGGTATTGGAAAACGTAACGTTGCCCGCGTTAAAGTAGGGATCGCTGGTCTTATAGGGATCGGTGGGGTTCGTATCGCCTGTGAAGTGAATCGGCGCGGGCGGCAGGTTGGGTTGAGTGCCCGCCACAAATGAACCGGGCATCGTTATGGAGAAGCCATAGCAGCCGTCGATGGGGCAATCGATATCCTTGACGCCCCAGCTGCATACATTGTCGGCCGCCTTACAGGCGGGATTGTTCGTGTTGCATCCGCATGTTCCCGTGCCTTTCGGTCCCGAGCCCTGGGTAAAGGTGCAATAATTAGTTGGCTGGCAAAACTGTTCCTTATCCATGGAGACGTTTTCGTTGGACAGATCCACGGTCAGGGTCAGCAGCCCGGCGGTGGAGTCATAGACCTTGTTGGTGATCCAGCCTCCGCCAGTTCCCGGATTGGTCACGAATTTCTGGTCGGGCAACTGAATGCGGGCAGGCGCAACCGCAGCCAGGGCTGCTGATTCTGAGACATTCCCGACGTAGAAACTATATCTCTGGTGGAAGCGTTCTGTGGCGAAAAGGAAAAACACATAATAGGTCCCATTCGCCTCAAAGAGGTTGACATTGTATGCGGCGGGAGTGTTGGGAGCGTATCGCGCGTTGATTTGTTGTTTTTGGGTTGCCTCGTCCAGCGTCGTGTCGATGTAATAGCTCCCGTGATTGAGCGTCAGGTTGCTGCGCTGCACGCTCACCTGGCCCATCAGGCGAACCACCGGCCGCGTAGTCGGGTCTGTCTGATATGCGGTGAACTCGTCGCCGGTAAGGAACTGGCGATAGAGCGGAACGCCCGAGCAGGTCTGATCGGTGCAGTTGCCTCCCCAGGTGGAACAGCCGGCCACAGTGACTTCCTTGCCGTCGATGAGCTCCTGGTGATCACAGTAGTGATAGACGACTGTGCTTACATACTGATAGGGGCTGGCGTCTGCTGTGGCGGTGGTGCTTGCAAACTGAGGTGGGCTGGTATTTGGTACCTGATAGGTTCCTCCCGGGAAGGAACTGGAGCACTCCGGCGTCAGGAGAGGCGCGTTGAAAAAGGGATCTTTATTGACGGAAATCGATGGGTCCGGCGGGTCCGGGCTCACAGGCTTTACAGTGTCCGATGTCAGACCGGTCAGCGCCCCATCGTCGTCGCTCAGCTCGGTCTGGCGATCGATGTCGGTGAAATTCACTCCAAACATCCCATATTCCCAGGTGCAGTAGGTGTTTTTGACTTTGCCGAGATCCGTCGTGAACGAATTGGGTTTCCAGAAAGGCTCAACGACGAAATGGCGAATATCGACGTTCTTAAAGGCTAGATTTCTGGAGTGGAAGGCCGGTGGATAATAAAAGCCGTTGGGCTGCTTCCAGGCGATCGCGGCATTGGGCAGAATGCAGTCGTTTCCGGGCAGGTTGGTTTGCGGGTTCTGAAGTACCCCGACTTGGTAGCCATTCATCCATCCGAGTCTCTGGCATTCCCCCGGATTGTCGTTTCCACCTACCGGTGACTTGCAGGCTGACACGCTGCCGATTTTGGTGGTATGAACATCCGCAAAGGCATCGGAGTCTTCGAAGACAGGCCCATCATATATGTTGAATAACCGCTGTGCGTTGCCGAAGGAGTCGATGGGAATGCTGATGCCGTCGGCCGCCGATACACAATGATCGCCATTGTAGGGGCATGTCAGCCCGGAGAAAGGATTGAACGGGCCGCCATTCGACGCCGCCGGGTTATCGGGCACGCCGGTGGAATTGTTCGGCTGCACATTGCCGACAAAAAGATTTCGCAGCGAGAGGTTCCAGAAGCCCTGAGCTGCATCGGATCGCGTGTATCCGCCTCCGGTGATCTGGGTAAGTCCAGCGCCCTGGACGTCGGTGATTGCGCTGTCCTCCATCAGGAACCACCATCCCCGCAGCCAGATCGCGGAAAAGTTTTTCGCGGCCCAGTTGAAAGAAGTGGTGTAGTGGCTGATGATCGTCGCGGCACAGTCTGCCTCTTCGCCATTGAGGCCGCTACAGGTCGGAACCTTGTCAGGGTCCGCGCAGTTGGATTGGTTCTCTGCGGAGCATATCGTGGCATGCTGGCGCAGTCCCGCATTCACGTTTGGATAGGGAGTCGGCATGGGGTTGGGCACTGAGCCGAGAGTATTCGGATTCGAAGTCTGTCCTTCTACAACTCCGAGACAGGGCGCGGTGTTGCCCACGGTTTCTAGCGAATTCATCGCGGTGCTGCACGAGTTGCCGGTAAAGTTCAGCACGGGTGCGATTCCTGCCCGATCCGTGGTCTGCATGCCAGCATAGGAATCCCAGGTTTCATAGACCGATGACCCGCTGATAGCGCTTGGAGGCATCCAGTAGCAGGCGCCGCACGTCCCGGCCCCCACGGCGACGTTGTACTGGAAGTCGTTCCAGGTGTTCATAATCCAGAAAACCGATGGATGATCGTAGTCGGAATGATAGGGAAAGATTTCTGCGCCCGAATTCCCCGGCTGAGCCAGGATTCCGGGGACACTGCGGTCATTGAGGCCGTCGTACACGGCGGCGCGCGCCTGGATACCGATGTTCGAATAGAGCTTGTTGTTCGTCTCCGTAGCATCTTCCAGGTAAAAGCCGTGGCCGATCGAACGGTAGCCCACATTCCGCGCCAGCAGAAGTCCCTGCGTGGCATGCACAGTGATAAAGCGTGTATTCGATTCGTGGATGGAGCTATCCGCAACGTAAGTGCCCTGGAAGGGCGGGTTGGCGGTCGGTTGCGGCACGGTGCGGTCCATGTGGAAGTGAATCGGATATCGGCCAATAACGCCGCCCTGGCCAAGCTGGTAGTACTCCACGCCCTGGATCTGATACTGCGTGACTCCAGCGCGAATGACGGTGTGGCCGCCGTAATAGCCTGAAGGAAAGTGCGGGGTGGACGCATAGCGGTCGGTGAGCACCGGGCTGTCGCCTTCGGATGCAATCATGATGCTGCGCGTCAATAAGGCCACGGCAGCCCGCGTCTCCAGATGCCGGGCAGGCAGCTGGGGCGCCGGACGATTTAGGTCGTCGTTGGGCCCTTTGCCCGCAGCGATGCTGGAGAAGTCATAGGCCGTGCCGTAATGCGGATATTTTGTGGCTGCCTGCAGCGTAATCAGCGTTCCCTTGGAGTCGCTGCCAACACTCGCGATGACGACTTCCTCGGAATGGCTGGGCAGGTAATCGGTGCTGGTAAGAACGATATGATCGTTATTGCCCCAGGTCGGAACCGGACGATCGACATGAAAGGTCATGGTGGGTTTCGTCAGATTATCGGTCAACCGCACCCAGCTTGTTCCCGAATCAGAAGGAGTCATGGCAATCGGCATTCCGTCCCGGATGCCTTTTTTGCCTTTCAGGATCATTGATCCGCCCCAGGAGACCGCCAGCACCTTCCTGCCGAAAAACGCATTTTCCGGATCGCCATCGGCCAGTTTTTCATACTGATAGAAGCAATCGGTTCCCGGATACGAACTGTCGGCCTCGTGCTCTGTCGTGCATTTGGCGCCCATCGCCGGCATCGTCTTCATGACGACGTTTGGATTGGAGCTCCAGATATCCGCCGGGACACCGCATGTAGCTCCGCTCTTGCAGGTAATGGGGGCGACGGAATCGGTCGGCGAACCGTAGAGCCAGATCGTCACTGGCCCCGTGAGTGCCCCGCTCATACCGGCCACCAGTGTCCCGCCATTTTCGACGAGGATCGAATGTGCGTGGAAGTCGATCGCTGCATCCTCAAAGCTAAGGCTGCCGCCGCCCCAGATATTCACGTTGCGATACGCATAGGTGCCTTGGGGCACCACGCATGTAACGCCGTTGATCTCGAGGTCAGTATCATGATGGTCGCCGGCCGGTAAGATGTGCTGCTGGACGACGATGCGCTCCCTCAGGCGTGTATCTGCCTCGACTGGACGCGGGCGGTCGACAGGCGTACCGGCACATTTCTCAGCAAGCCCTTCGCCAAGCCGTAAGTCGCCAAGCCCTAATTGGGCGTCGGCAGTCATCACAGAGAGTGCTCCGGTCAGCAGCCAAAAGAAGACCCATGCGATGGTCGTGCTTCTGTGAATTGGATAGCTGTTCCGGGCAATCGCGGGAACGCAAGGAGGCAGACACTGCAGGCGGATACCTTCACGAAAGGGCATGGCGGCCTTTCCAGTAAGCATTTTTTTGGAAGCAGAATCCAGGGATAAGACAGCTTGAAACGCAATCGATCCGCTACGGTCCAGCTGTTGGGAGAATTCGTGCCGGTTCGTGTGACCTGAATCGGTCTGCAGGAAAGCTACAGTTGAATCCTGGCGAATGCAAGGACTTGATTCTCCGTTGCGACGGAGTCGAATCAATCAGCGCCGATCTGGGGCACGCGCATCGCCATATCTTGCATTCGTTAGATCGCAGGCCAGTATGCGGAACACAAAAAAGCCCCACGCGCCCGAAGACGCGTGGGGGCCGATAAAGTTTGGGTCTGAGTACATGCGCCACCGCCCTACCTGCCCTTGCGAGGACATCGCAGGAACAGGTAGGGGCGTTGACCTGGTAAGAGCCTCGGGAGCCGGCTTACTGCTGGTTTGCGGGCGCGGTGCTGTCAGAGGCTGCTTTCTTGTGGTGCTTCTTCGCCGGAGCATTACGGGACTGCCCTTGCACCTGGCTCTCGTCGACGGTGGTGGTCTGCTCCGTAAACGCGGCGCCATTCGGAACTCGATAAATCCTGATCGCCTTCGTCTTTTCCGCCCCGGCCTTCACCTGCAGGAGGGAGGGATTGATCTGCTGGCCGCCTTCGCCCTGGGTGAGGTAATACTTCACGTTCACCGCCCGCTGGCCCGCCAGCTGCGTCTCTTTCTCCGTCTCCACGTCCTCCGCATAACCGACGATCACGTAACTATCGTTCGGTTGCTGCTGAATCAAAAGGGCCACCTGGTCCAGCGTTGCCTTGCATTCGTTGTCGACGCGGCCGGGCTTGTTCGAGTTATTGAAACTGCACTCTCCTACCTTGGTTGTTTCCTCCACAGCCACGGGCGGAGGCAGAGGAGCAACGTTAACCGCAGCTTGGCAGGTACCGGTCAAACCTTGCGAGTCGGTCACCGTCGCCGTCGCCGTGATCGGACTTCCGGGGCTCGCTCCGGTGGTGTTCAGCGTCGCACTGCTGCCCGTACCGCTGATTTGTCCCGCAGTGGCCGCATAAGAGTAGGTCAACGCGCTTCCCTGGGGACTCTGCGCTACTACCGACAGCGTGGCCATATCGCCGGACTTCAAGCTGTCTGGGTTGATCACGCAGCTGGCTGTCGGCGGCAGCGGCTGCTTGACCGTAAAGCTGGCGCTGCAGCTGGCCGTGTTGTTCTTCTTCTCCTTCTCATCGGTGGCCGTTGCCGAAACCGTATAACTGCCAGGCGCCACGCCGGTCGTGGTTATATTTGCGGTTTCGGTCGTACCCGACACGCGGCCGCCGGTGCTTGTCCACGCATAAGTAACTGTGTGTTTAGGATTGAAGTTCTGCGTCGCGATCGAAGCCGATACCGGATCTCCCGCCATGATCTGGGTGGGAGAAGCGGAGCAGCTCGCCGTCGGCGGGATCGGAGGCGCGCCGCCGAAGGTGAAGACGATCCCGCCCACATAGCGGAAATTATTCTGGTTGGCGGTATAGTTGGCCACGTGGTTGGCCGAGAAGCGAGTCAGAAGATAGTCCACCTCGACTGGTCGGGCCGAAAAATATCTGTTGATTTTGAAATCGATGCCTCCGCCGGCTGCCAGGGCGAAACCGTTGTTATTCCCGGAGCCGGAGACTGCGCCTTCGGCATTCGCGATCGTGGCGTATGCGTTGGTATGCGCGGCGCCAAACAGGGCTTCGCCGAACGGCTGCACCACTCCAGTATGCTTTTTGATCTGGGGTCCGAACATGTAAGTGAATACGTTTCCGTTCACCGAGCCGGTGTAGCCGAGCTTGTTATCAAGCTGGTTCTTCAGCCCGCTGCCCTGGGTATATCCCATGAAGTCGGCCTTGACGCCGAAATAATTTCCGAAGTTGATGTCAAACTGGCCGCCGCCACCAAATATATTGAAACTCGTGATGGGATCAAGGTTGGGATGGACGTTGACAAACGAAAAGCCAACCGGGACTTCTACCTTCGGAACGTCCTGCGCTGAAGCGCATACTCCGACCAACAGGCCAGCTGAGAGTGCTGCATATTTCATCATTATGGCGCCTCCAATTACCTTTGAGAAAGTCAGGAGTGCGGAGGCAAATCTTCCCCCCACAGGACAAGCGATCGAGCGTCAAACGTCTCGGTCACGTTTGATCGGCACTTACAAGTGCTCACTCAATCATGTAGTGGATGCGTGGTTTCTGAACACTAGCAAAACTTGCAGAGAGCGGCCTAGTTTTTGTCAGGAAGGATATTGCGAGATTCGTTAACTTTCGCTTGTGTCGGTGCCACCCTGACGCCTTACAGGGGTGAATTTCGCATCGATCATCTTCGCGCGACCTGCTTCTTTCTCCGCGCGAACTTCAATCCGGACCACTCGCTGTTCACCGCGCACACCTTGTAGTCGACGAATCCCCGCGCCAGCCCAACCTCACGCACATCGTTCTGGTTGAAGTCCACGCTCATGGCCTTCGTTCGCTTCGGATGAATGATCCAAAGCGAAGCGTCCTTCGGCAAACGCGCGACCGCATGCTCGAAAGCGCCCGCCAGTTCGCGAACCGAGCGCACAATGTACAGGGCAAGCCGCGTCTCAGCCGTGAACCGTTTCACAAGCGACACACCTTCCGGCAAGTCTCCAAGCAGCTCCGTGAATCCATCGAAACAGCCGAGCACCGCCGCTTGCGTCCCCGGCTTGATGTCCAGTTTCCGCAACAAGCTTGCACCCGCCCAGCGCTCCAGGTGCCGCGTCGGCTTTACCGGCCTCACGACTGGGTGCGTCATCGCATGCCTGACGGCATCGCCAATGTTGTCCCAGGACGTGTACACCGCGTCCGGCAGCTCGACGCGAATGCGCTCGACCTTTTCCGCATCGCCTCCGGCAAAGATCAGCGGCAAATGCCGTGTGCTCTTGCTGCCGCGCAGCACGACGCCCACCTCGCGCCCGTGTGATGGCAACCGGTCCAGGTCCAGCACCACCGCATCCGGCGCTACGTCGCGAAAATGACCGATCACGCCTCCGCGGCCGTGCAGGGAACTGGCATCTACGCCGAATCCCAGATCGGTCAGCTGCCGCGTCCGCACCCGCGCAGCGTCTTCATTCCACGAAACCAGGCGAACGCGAGTAGGAGTCTCCGGCATGCAGGTAAATTACCTCCCCTACCGCAAAAACAAAAGGCACCCATAGGGATGCCTTTGTCTTTGTCTATGTCATGTTCGACTACGGAGCGCCCGAGCCTACCGAGCGGCTCTGCGAAATGCCGTTTCCACCCTGCGTGGTCGAGCCCGCGTACTGGGTGGTCGTGTGGAGATCGACCACATTGCCCTGCATCTGCAGGGTGGTCGAAACCACATCCGTATCGGTGCGAATCACGATTAAATTCGAACTGGTTTGCGAGCTTACGTAGACCTTTCCCGTAGGGTAGTTGTACGTTGACGCGATCGAACGCGGATTGGGCGATGCTGTACCCAGTGGGATCGTTTTCTGCGCGGTAAAGTTGGTCAGGTTCACAACTGTCACCGTGCCGTCACCCTGGTTGGCCGTGTAGGCGCGGCTTCCATCCTGCAGGACAGTCACTGCCGCGGGTTTCATGCCCACCGGCACTGTTGCCAGCACCTGGCCGAAGTTCGGGCTGTCATTGCCGTATATGTCCAGGCTCACGTTAATGACGCTGATCGTGTTGTTGTCGTAATTCGCAACCACCAGTAGATTGCCCGGCGTATAGAGTCCCGCGTACACCGGACCGGCGTTGCAGGGTGTCGTGCCGCCGCACAGATTGATCGTTCCTGACGGATTCAGCGCAGTGTCCAGCGTGTTCAGCTGGCTGTTGATCACCGTGAGCGTGCCGCTGCCGCGGTTCAGGACAAACGTGCGGTTCCCATCCGCCGAGGAGATTCCGTAAACCGGGCAAATACCGAGCGGGAGCCGGGCAGAGATTGTGTTGGTCGCGCCTTCAATCGCGTCGGCCTCGCCGGTCACCGTCACTGCGGAAGGATTCGCGCACGTTCCCCACGCAAAACCAGGCGTACTGAGATTGCCTTGGCTGATCGCGTACACTCGCTGCGTTCCGGTCACGCCGGTGACATTAATCACGCTCGGTGCGACAAGAACCTCCTGCTGCAGGGCCGGCGGGCTGCCGGACATGGCCGCGATCGCACCCCGGCCCTGCTCCACGACATATTGCGTTCCCGTGGCTACCAGCGAATTGGTAGGCGCCGCACCCGTCAGCAGCGTGCTGGTTCCAACCTGGTTGGATTGTAGCGATTGGCTGATGGGCACCGAGTTGATGGTTCCATCGCAGTTTTCGCTATAGGCGGTTGAGCCTGTGGGGTCCAGCGCGAAAGTCAACGGACCATTGCCCACCTCTGCCTGCGCCATGATGCTATCACCGGAGAAGTCAACAATTGTCGCCACTCCGGGACTCGCATACGCTTGGACAACGCTGTTCACTGTGGGGCACGGCGGAAGGTTCGGCGGCAGGGTCGCTGCGGGAATGAGCCCCGGCTGCGAAAAGACTATGACATAGGACGTGGGTTCCGCGGGGGGACCGGTTTGCGTGACAGGGTTGATCACGGGACGATACTGGCTGCCACAGCCGGTGCTTCCAACCAAAACCAGCAGCGCGCCGGCTGCCAGCCATTTCATGCTCTGCACTCGCAAATACCTCACTCCACCATCAACCTGAGAAAATCGATAAATACTGTAGAAGGATGATTGTAAATCACCGCCGCGATCTCATCCGTGCGCGCTGCCCGTAAAAGTGCTCTTACTTCGCGATATGACTCTCGATATTCACGACCGCCGGCCCCTGCATTGGCAATCGCAGCTCGTCCTGCTGCTCACCGTTCCGCTTGCTGGCGTCTTCGTTCTGCTGGAGTCGATCCAGCTCTTGCCGGTTTCTCCCCTACGTGTGGTGCAGGCTCTGGCCATCGGCCTGGTCTTCGCCCTGCTGGTCTGGATCCTTCGCGCCGCTACGCCGGCAGCTGCGTTCACCGGCGGTCTTTTCACCGTCAGCCTCTACCTCTGGACTCCCGGCCGGCGCACCGCGCTCTGGCCCCTGCTTGCTCTCTTCCTGCTCACCTTTGCTGCCACGCGCTTTGGGCGCAGCCGCAAGGAAAATCTTGGCACCGCGGAAGGGAAGCGCGGACGCACCGCCTCACAGGTGGCAGCCAACCTGGGAGTCGCCGTTATCGCCGGTATCCCGCTCAGCGCCTGGCATGTGTGGATGGGCGTTTATCCGGGACGAGTCGCACTCATCGCCTGCATCGCCGCGCTCTCCGAAGCCACGGCCGATACGCTCTCCTCCGAGCTCGGCCAGGTTCTGGGCGGCGAGCCGCGCATGCTCACCACGCTTCGTCGCGTTCACAGGGGAACCGATGGAGCCATCAGCCTCAGTGGCACGCTCGCTGGAGCCGCAGGCGCAGCTATCGTCACCACGATTGCCGCCTTGGTCTTCCGTTTGACCCTCCGCGAATCCGCCATCGCATTAAGCGGAGGCATCGTTGGTCTCTTCGTCGACAGCCTGTTCGGAGCCACCCTCGAACGCCGCGGCTGGCTCAACAATGACGCAGTCAACGTACTCTCGACGTTGGCCGCCGCGTTATTAGCAGCGTTGGCCGCTTCCGCTACAAATTCACGCCTGTAGATTCCCTGGTAACGCGCTCCACCGTCACCACACCCTCCGGCAAACCGGCATACGAGCGAGCGCTGCTCCACTCCCAGTCCGTGGCGTTCTCTACAAGGCCTGCCTTCACCGGCTCCTGATGCATCAACTCCAGCTGCGCCTCGATCCTTTCCGCTCCAAACACATGCATGTCGGAATAGCGGCTTTCCCACACCTGCTCCGTGCTGCGCGCCGAGGCGTTATACCTTCGCTGATACCGTTGTTGCAGCATCTCGATCGAGTTCGCCGCCGTGTCCACCACCGGCTCCGCCATGAGCAGACGAAAGTGGCCCGGCATCACCACATACCCAACCACGTCAAACCGGAACTTCACCCGCAGCTCTTCCAGCAGTCGAACAAATACGCTGCGATGCTTTTCCAGACCCAGCTTCGGTTGCTTCCGGTAACAACCGCACGTTACGAGGTGCAGATGCCCCTTCCCATACACCGGCTCGCGACTCTTAGACATAGGGATTAGCCATTAGGGATTAGAGATTAGCAGATGACCTAATCCTGCTCCGCGCTACCGTTGCTCAACACTCAATGCTCGGGGAAAATGGCAAAAGTGTTCACGGTGCAGCACAAGGGTGAGGATATTCACATGACGAAGGCTATTTCAATACTTCTAGAAAAATTGGCAAACGCGAACCATCAACTTGGCTCCCGTAGTAACGAGAGTCGGGGCATTCGCCGGGAACTGAGGAGACTCGGACATCGAGGCGGTTTCCGCGAGTCAAAGATAACCAGAAATTGAATAACCAGAAATTGAAGCGAGTGCTTGACCGAACTCTAATGGCTAATCGCTAATGGCTGTCCTCATCCTCCACAGCGTGTAGCTCAGAATCTCATGCGCCGTGCGTTGAAATACATCCCACCGCGAGAGACCCCGCGCCTCCGGTCTGGGCGATGTGTATACATCCAGACCGAGAGCTGAGCACAGCGCGTGAACCCGGAAGAGATGCGTTCCGTCGCTGACCACAAGGACGTGTTTCAACCCGTTTGCCCGCGCAATCACCGCCAGCCGCTTCGCCGATTCCTCGGTGTTACTGCTCTCCGTCTCGGCTATGATCGCCGCGTCCGGAACCCCGTGGGCCATAAGGTAGTCGTGCCCCACCCCGCCCTCCGAATGCCGGTCCGCCGGATCGCCGCCGCCCAGCGTAATCACCAGCGGCGCGAGTTTTTCCTGATAGAGTGCGAACGCGTGATCCAGCCTCGCACGCAACACCGGCGAAGGCCGCCCATCGTACTCCGCCGCTCCAAACACGGCGATCGCATCCGCCCGGCGAGCCTCGTTGCGATCCGCGAAGTAGCGAATCTGCCGATCTACCCAGATCACCCAACCCATTGCGGCAATTATGACTGCGAACACCAGAACCCAGGCAATGATTTGCGCCTGCTTCAATGGCCGGTTCTGCGGATTCGTCCCCGGCTGCTTGACTGACCGCAAATTGGTGTCAGGGATGATCATGGACGTCAAAACAGTGCTCTTCCCCTACCCGGCCTTTAGCTACCCGCCTCTTAGCCACCGGCTTTTTAGCTACCCGCTCCTTAGCTTCTTCACGACTGCAACAGCAGCGCAATCTCATGGGTCGGGATCGCGCCCTCGCGCATAATCTGCCACGAGCCTTTGCCTCCCGAGAGGTCAACGATCGTCGTCGGAAGGCTTCGCCCGGTAGGTCCGCCGTCCACGATCAATGGAATGCTGTCTCCGATCTGGTCTCGCACACACGTGGCATGCGTGCATTCCGGATAGCCCTGCAGATTCGCGGAGGTCGCCGTGATCGGTAGCCCGAAGGCCTCAACCACCGCCCGTGGAATTGCAGCGTCGGGAATACGGATCGCGACGTTGCCGGTTTTTGCCGTGCTGCGCAACGGCAGCCGCGAGCTGGCCCTTACAATGAGCGTCAGAGGCCCCGGCCAGAAGCGCTCCGCCAGTTTGTCGAGGTGCGGACCAACCTCGCGCGAAAGCTCGTATGCCTGGGATACATTCGCGATCAAGAGCGAGAGCGGCTTGTGCTTCAACCGGCCCTTGATCTCGTAGATATGCTCCACAGCCCGCAGGTTCACCGGGTCTACAGCCAGCCCATAGAATGTGTCCGTCGGCATGCCCACCACTTTTCCCATGCGCAGACACGACACAACATATTGCACCCGATCCGGTTCCGGCTCATCCGGATGGATGCGCAGAATCTCAGCGAACAAAGGTATCTCCACTTCGGAAACGTACTCGCGCCTGGCGTTGGAGACGCGCCCGCCAGCCGGTGCTCGGCTGCTTGCGGGGGTAAAATCCACCCATGCCCACGGCTTCTATCCGCACGCGCTTACCACGCATTGTACAGAGTCGGCAGAACGCGCGGGTCAAGGAATTGCGTGCCGGATTCGCCCGTGCCTCCAGAACGGAACAGGGACGTATCGCCATCGAGGGCGAGCATCTTCTCCTGGAAGCCGTCGCCAGCGGCCTTCACCTCGCCGCCGTCTTCATCCGCGTCGGAAACGAGGATCTGCTCCACAACCTGAACCTCTCCGAAACCACAGAAATCCTCACCCTGCCGCCGGATGTCTTTGCGAGCGCCGTCTGCACCGAATCGCCACAAGGTATCGCCGCACTCGTCGAATCGCCGTCGTTCACCCTCGACGAGGTTCTCGACGCCAGGACTATCCCCCTCCTGCTCATCGCCGCCGCCCTGCAGGACCCCGGCAACCTCGGCACTCTCATCCGCTCCGCCGAGGCCTTCGGAGCTACTGGGCTCGTCACCCTGTCCGGCACCGTCAGCCCGTGGAACCAGAAAGCCCTGCGCGCCTCCGCCGGATCGGTCTTTCGTCTGCCCGTTGCCGCTGCCAGTGAAGACGAAGTCTTCGCCGCGCTCCTGAGCCACAAGATCGCAACCCTGGCCGCCGTCGCCGCTGAAGGCGAACCCCTCACGCAGCACGACCTCACCCGCCCCATCGCCCTCATCCTCGGCAACGAAGGCAGCGGCATCCCCGCGGAAGTTCTCCGTCGCGCCACCCGCCGCGTCACCATCCCATGCCCCGGCCCGGTCGAATCGCTCAACGCCGCCATAGCCGGCAGCATCCTGTTGTACGAAGCCTCGCGACAGAGAGCCGCAGCCTCGATAACCACAACTTCGGGTGCCCCATCCTTTTCGGGTGCCCCATCCTTCGCGGAGCGAAGGGTGGGCAAGTGAAGAAGCCATGAGTCTCTTCGACCCGACTCCCGACCTCGGCCAGTCCGGACCCGTCACCGCTCCGCTCGCCGAGCGCATGCGTCCCCGGACGCTTGATGAATTCGTCGGCCAGCAGCATCTTCTCGCCCCCGGCAAGCCGCTGCGCGTCCAGATCGAGCGCGACGACACCGCGTCGATGATCTTCTGGGGTCCGCCCGGCGTCGGCAAGACCACCCTCGCAAAAATCATTGCCGAAACCACCCGCGCCACCTTCATCCAGTTCTCCGCCGTCCTCTCCGGCATCAAGGAGATCAAGCAGGTTATGGTCGAAGCCGAAAAGGCAGCCCGCTTCGGCTCCCGCACCATCCTTTTCATCGATGAGATCCATCGCTTCAATAAGGCCCAACAGGACGCCTTCCTGCCCTATGTCGAGCACGGCACCATCCGCCTGATCGGCGCGACCACCGAGAATCCTTCCTTCGAGATCATCTCCGCGCTGCTCTCCCGCTGCCGCGTCTACACTCTGCATGCCCTCAGCGAAGACGAGGTCCTCACCCTCCTTCAGCGCGCCCTCACTGATACGGAACGTGGCCTCGGCAACATGCGCATCACCGCCGATGAAGATGCCCTCCGCACCCTCGCCTCCTACTCCAGCGGTGATGCCCGCAACGCTCTCAACGCCCTCGAAATCTCCGCCAAGCTCGCCGAAGCCCGCGACGCAAAGAGAATCACAAAAGAGATCGCAGTCGAAGCCCTCCAGCAGCGCGTCCTCCTCTACGACAAGCAGGGCGAGGAGCATTACAACCTCATCTCCGCCCTGCACAAATCCATCCGCAACTCCGACGCCGATGCCTCTCTCTACTGGCTGGGCCGCATGCTGCAGGCCGGAGAGGATCCCATGTACATCGCCCGCCGCGTCGTCCGCATGGCCGTCGAAGACATCGGACTCGCCGCTCCCGAAGCCCTCAACCTGACCCTCTCCGCTCGCGACGCCATGGATTTCCTCGGCTCGCCGGAAGGCGATCTCGCTCTCGCCCAGGCCGTCGTTTACCTCGCGCTTGCGCCCAAGTCGAACGCCCTTTACACGGCTTACGGCGAAGTCCTCAGTGACATAGAAAACACCCGTGCCGAGCCCGTCCCGCTGCACCTGCGCAACGCGCCCACCGTCCTCATGGAGTCCATCGGATACGGCAAGGGCTACCAATACGCTCACGACGAGGCGGATCGCGTCGCTGACATGGAGTGCCTCCCGGATAGCCTCCAGGGACGCACCTGGTACCACCCCACCGACGAAGGCCGCGAGAAACTCCTGGCCCAGCGCATGGATGAGATTCGCAGGATCAGGGAAGGGAAACGCGGGACAGGGAAGCGCCCGAGATAATATAGCATATGCTGGCGGCCTATGCTACAATCGGACCATGACAGTTAGCCGTCATGTCCGGCTCTTTCGGAACGGGAGAAACCAGGCGGTTCGAATTCCTCGCGAGTTCGAACTTCCCGGCGATCAGGCCGTTCTCCGCAAAGATGACGATGGCCGTTTGATTCTCGAACCGGTTCCTCCCCGCACTCTTTGTGCGCTCGCCAGGACCTGGGGCGGCCCACTGGAGGAAGAGTTCCCCGATATTCAGGATTTGCCTGCGGAACCGGTTGACATATAGTGCCCCGCTTCCTGCTCGACACCAATATTCTTTCCGACTTCGTCAGGCACCCCCGCGGCTTGGTTGCTTCCAGGCTTGGCGCCTTGGGTGCCGACGAGGAGGCCTGCACGAGCATTGTCGTTGCTGCTGAGCTTCGATATGGAGCTATGAAGAAGAAGTTGCCTGCACTGTCGGCTCGTATTGAGGAAGTTCTCGTAGTGATCGATCTTCTACCGCTGACTTCCGAAGCCGACCGGCATTATGGTCTTCTGCGGACCGAACTCGAAACCAAGGGTACGCCCATTGGAGCTAATGACACGTTTATTGCCGCACATGCTCTTGCGACGGATTGCATCCTGGTAACGGACAATGTGAGGGAATTCCGGCGGGTTCGGGGCCTGAAGGTACAAAACTGGCTGCGCCCTTAAAACGCGCCCAACGTTCACACCATCTCTCAGTGTCCTTTGCCACTGTAGTTCTGTGCGTACGTATCGCGAGGAAGTCCCTCAATGCGCGCCTTTGTCGCCAGGGCGAACGCCTCATCCCGGGCCATTGCCCCACCGATTGTCACCAGGTACGGCGCCCGCCCAGTCGGTGTGAACACTTCAGGGCGCAGATCCGGATACCTTTTAGAAATCGTGGCGGACTTCTGCTCAGCCTGTCCTTCGTGGTTGTATGTGTAGGCAACGACCCGCCACTGAGTACGAACAGCCGCCGCGTCAGTGTTCTGATTTCGTGGAACGTTAGCTGTCGGTGCAGCAGGAGTACTCGCCGAGGCCGAACTGATCGCATGGCTCTCCGCAACCGGTGCCAGGGGCGAGGCCTGCTGCGCAGCACTGATCGGGCTCGCGGATCGACGATCCACAAAATGCTTTCCAAGCCACAAAAACAACACCACCGTCGCCAGTCCAGCCAACACCATCCATCGAGTACCCGAGGCAGCACTACGCGGCCGGTCCTCCATAGGAATACGAATTCGATCCGGAGACGGCGATGTTGCAGTCATCTTTGACTCCGGGGTGGAGGATTCCGGCAGCACCGCAGTTACCGGTGAAGGAGTAGTGCGAGCAGCGTCTGCTTGCGGAGCCGCCTCCAGCGCGCCAGCAATTTCCGCCAATCCCCACTCCCCGCTCATGCCCTTCGGTACAATCTGATCGAACGGCGCGGGTAGCGGAAGATCGCGTGCTGCGGCCTCCAGCGTCTGCTTCTGCGTCAGCGCCTGCAGCAGGACGACGGCGAGATCGCGCACGTCCCGTCTCTTCAGCTCTCGGCCTTCCTCGCCCTCCGGAGTCTCACGGATGCAGTCGCTCCGAAGCTTCACAATCTCGCCCACAGCAAACACGTTGGCAGCCTCAACATGTTCATGGACGAAGCCGTGCGTGTGGAGAGCCTCCAGCACGGCGATCAGGCTGGCGGCAAGCTGCCGGGTCTCCGGCACTGTCAGGCGCTGCCCGTTCAGCACGTCGCCAAGGTTGTCATCGACGGGCTCCATCACGGCATACACCAGCGAAGTCCCGTCCAGCACTACCTGGCCGAACTCCTCCAGCTTCAGGACATTTGAGTTGTCCAGCGTTGCCACGCCTCGCCAGCGGGCGAGTATCTCGTCTTCGTCGAAGTGAGACTCGATCAGCCGTATGACCCTCGGAATGCCGCTGCCATTCGAGGTTGAGAAGAAGGCGCTCCGGCCCTCCGGCCGCAAGAGTTTTGTTAGCGGGAAGGAACCGTCGATCGTTCTTCCTTCATATTCTGTCCATAGCTCCATGTGTCGTTTCCCGTCCTGAGTATTCGTTCAAGACAGAAGGTCGCTGAGGACAAGTGAAACAGGCGAGACGTTGAGAGACACCATTTGCGAGCTGCGTATCTCTATCAACCACAGATCATTATCGTTCATTACGACGCTCGTCTCAATGGCGCGCATATTGCGAGTCAACTGCCGGATCCAGGGATCTTCCCGCTGAGCCCGTCGAATTTGATGTCTCTGGGGATTCTTTGGCTGCCTGCGCCCCGCAAATCTTTGCCTCCATCCAAACACTTCTGCGGTAGTCTCGATAAGGAGCCATCCTTCGCTCGTTCATCCGCTCCAGGCAGGCTTATTTATGTTTAATGTCGTCGATGAGGTTCCCTCCATGCGAGTCGGCCGCGCCCTTGCATTGGCGGGCATAGCGGCTCTGGCTGTCCTGGTGTTGGTTGCGGGCTATGTCTATATCAACCGCGTGCCGCCCACGGCTGAGGGAGAACTCACCGCCGTCTGGCTCTACCAGCCGCTGCCGCCCCCGGTCACCGGAGACGTCCCTATATCGGCCGTCCCCCGAGGCAACAGCCTGCTCCTGCTTGTCCCGGTAAGGATCCGCAATCTATCCGAAAAGCCCCTGTCGGTGATGGATCTCGAAGGAGTCGTCAGAGTCGGCGATACCGACTACAAAAGCTACGCCGCCTCTACGCTCGACTTGGATAAGGTCTTCCAGTACTACCCCGACCTCGATGCCTACCGCCAGCCTGCGTTGATTCCCCACTCCGAGATTCCACCCGGCGGCGAGACGCGGGGCATGGTCGTCTTCAACTACGCTCTCAATGAAGACCAGTGGAGCAAGGCGAACTCGTTCCAGGTTGACGTGACCTTTGACACCATCCCGTACATCCTGCATCTCACCTGGCTGACATTCCCGGCTCACGGACAGATCGCGGCCACTGTGCCGGCGCCGCCGCCCACCATCGCCGCAAAGCTGCATAAGCGACCCACAGCCGCTGCGCCCTCGTCTCCCTAATCCCTAATGGCTAATCCCTGATCCCTTGTACTCGATCCTCCGTCCGTGCCCGCTCGCATCGCGGCAGAGCTCGATCAGCCGAGTCGTCCGCCAGGCCTGTTCCGGCTTGACTTCGAGCTCGCCCACGCCCAGCAGCGCGTCGCGGACATTCGCATACAGCCCGCGATAGTCTCCCGCCGCTGTTTTCACTCGCTCCACCGGCCGGCCGGCGATATACAGCTCGCCCCACAGGTTCTCGGGATCCTCCCCAAAGCCCGCATCGCCAAACTTCATCCCGGCCTTCAGCTGATCCTCCTGCGGATCAAGCCCCCACTTCACAAAGCTGCCCCGCGTGCCATGCACCACAAATCGCGGACCCGTCTTACACGCCGTCAGCGTTGAGCGCAAGAGCGCCGTCACGCCCGACGGAAACTTCAGCTGTATATCGAAAGCATCATCCGTGACGCTCGTCTCGCGGTCGATCCGCACATCCGCAAACACATTCGCCGGATCGCCAAAGAGCGTCGTTGCCTGGTCGATCAAATGCGGTCCCAGGTCGAACAGAATGCCTCCGCCCGGACCGCCGCTCTCCCGCCACACATCGCGCCTCGGTTCTGAGCGGTAGCGGTCGAAGTGCGATTCATAGCTCACAATCCGTCCCAGCTCGCCCGACGCCAGCACCTGCTTCAGCGTCACAAAATCGCCATCCCACCTCCGATTCTGATACGCCGTCAGCAGCAGCCTCCGCTCCCGTGCCAGCCCAATTAGCAGCCGCGCTTCGTCCGAGGTCAGCGTGAACGGCTTGTCGATCACCACATTCCGTCCAGCTCGCAGACACTGCTCGGCGATCTCAAAATGCGAGTAGCTCGGAGTGCCCACCACAACCAACATGATCGAAGGGTCGTCGAGCATCTCTTCGATCGACCGCGCGATCCTCACTCCGGGATATGCCTTCGCCGCCTCATCCCCGCTGCGCTGGACAATTACCGCCAGCTCTAGCCCCGGAGTAGCAGCCACCACGGCCGTGTGAAAAATCCGCCCCGCCAACCCAAACCCAATCACGCCCACACGAATATCATCAGCCATAATGCAGCCATTTTCTCAGAACCGCCACGGATACCCCAGGTCTGCACTTGTGGACGTGGTTTTGTGGCCGCCCACTGCCATTTTCAATGTTGTTACCAAGTGGTAGTAGTAATAATGAATCATCCTTGCGACGAGTGAAGATTTTCCGTAGTCTGAAGGCGATGGAAGTACATTTCACACCTGAACAGGAAGCGCACTTGCGCAAATCGCCGCTTCAGAAGGCACAGACCCCGAGAGTCTAGTGAAAGAAGCCGCATTGCGTTTGCTTCAGGATAACGCCCGCTTTCGTGCCATCGTGCGTAAGGTATTTCCCAGGCGAACCGGGGCGAGTTCATCGAAGAAGAAGAAATGGACGCTCGCTTCGAAGAGATGTTGCGCTCGTAAATGCGGATCCGCTGGACGCCTGCCGCTGCAGCGGACTTGCAGAATATCAGCGATTACCTAAAAGAGCATCAACCACACTTATCGACAGGCCACCATGCGGAAGCTCTACTAGACCGTCCGTTCATTGAAGCAGTTGCCAGACCGTAGCCGACCCGGAAGTGAAGAGGGGACCCGTGAAATTCTCTTCGTGCCGTTGCCTTATGTCGCTGTTTACAGTGTGAATGAACAGACCATCGAAGTCTTGCGAATTTATCATGCCGCACAAGACCGGGTCTGATGTCTATTGTTGTCGACCCGCCATCCTACTGCTCCATGCTGAGCAGATGAGCTTTCACATCCAGTCCGCCTGCGAAGCCTGTAAGTTTTCCAGATGATCCAATGACGCGATGGCACGGCACGATGATGGACACCGGATTTCTTCCATTCGCGGCGCCTACCGCTCGTGTCGCTCGAGGGTTGCCAAGTTGTTTCGCGAGCTGTCCGTAACTTCTCGTCTCGCCAAACGGTATGGCCAGCAAAGCTTCCCACACGTCTTTCTGAAAACGAGTGCCACTCATATCGAGAGCGACGGAAAACTCCTTTCGCTTCCCGGCGAAATATTCATCCAGCTGCCGTTCCGTCTCAACGAGAACAGGATGTTGGTCATTCTCGGCCATCTCGTTTAGACGCACCCGGGTCGGACAGTCGTTCTCCCAAAGAACGGCCACCAAGCCGTGGTCACTTGCGACCAGTTTCAGTTCTCCAACCGGGGATTCGATAATTTTGAAGGCGAGACTCATCATCTTCATTGTGGACTCTAAACCGATGTCCGAGCAGAACAGGCTTCCAGGTACGCGCTCGCAAAGATGATGAGTTCCTGCCGGAAAGTTTCGAACTCCTTCTCGGGAGCCCGGGCTTCGAGCAATCTCCGGCTGACTCCAGCCATTGCACTCATCAGCATCGAGGCTACTAGCTCCGGGTCTTTCGTAAGCGGCGGGCAGGCAGTCGCCAACATTGCAACGATCCCCTTGTTGGCCCGCACTCCCGTCTGGTGCGCGATCTTCGCTCCGTCCACATCGGAGCTTACGGAATAGAGAGCGACACTCGTCTTCGCATCCCGCATCTTCGCGTTGAGGAATGAGTTGATGAGAGCCGTCGCCATTTGCCGCGGAGTCTTACCTTTTTGCTCCCGGCCAACCCGCTCCATTGCCTCCGTGACTTCGTCGAGGTGACGTTTCAGAGCTGCCTGCAGGAGCGCGCTTTTGTTGGGAAAATATTGATACAAGGTTCCGACCGAAACACCGGCTCGAAACGCCACCCTTGTTGTGGTCAGCCGTTCCTTTCCTACACTAAGCAAAACCTGAATGGTCGCCTCCAGAATGGCGTCCACGCTTGCCGCCGAACGTGCTTGAACCGGCGATTTACGCGGCTCTAACAGCACTTGGGCACGCTGCGGCAAATGTGAACTCCTGATCTGAAGCTTCCTTCATCTAATCCCATGTAAGCACGATTTCACCACGAGTGATAAAAGACAAGAGGAGAACACCATGATGAGACAGATTGACCTGAGCCTTGACCTTGGCGGCAGCTTCACGTTCCCGAACACATCGATGACAGTGAACCGCATGGGCTACGGCGCAATGCAACTTGCAGGTCCGCAGGTGTGGGGTCCGCCGAAGGACCGTGAGGCGGCGGTTGCTGTTCTGCGAGAGGCCGTCGCGGCCGGCGTGAACCATATCGACACCAGTGACTTTTATGGTCCTCATGTGGTCAATCAGATTATCAAGAAGGCGCTTCATCCCTATCCCGATGGTCTGGTGATCGTGACCAAGGTGGGCGCTCGCCGCGGAGCCGACAAATCATGGATCCATGCTCTTTCGCGCCAGGAACTGATCGATGCCGTTCACGACAATCTCCGCAATCTCGGGCTCGACAGGCTTGATGTCGTGAACCTGCGGGTCGGAGGAGTGATGGGGCCATCGGAAGGATCCATCGCAGAACCGCTAACCGTGCTCGCCGAACTCAGGCAACAGGGACTGATTCGTCATCTCGGACTAAGCAACGTCAGTCCCGAGCAGTTGGCCGAGGCTCAGACAATTTCGGAGATCGTCTGCGTGCAGAACCTCTGCAACGTTGCACACCGAAACGACGACGCCTTCATCGAGAAGCTCGCGGAGCAGGGCATCGCGTATGTCCCGTTCTTCCCATTGGGAGGCTTCACGCCGCTACAGTCATCGGTGCTCAACGACGCCGCGGCGCCTTTGAACGCCGCGTCCATGCAGGTCGCGCTTGCGTGGCTTCTTCAGCGCTCGCCTAACATCCTGCTGATCCCCGGGACATCATCCGACGAACATCTTCGCGAGAATCTGAGTGCGGCGACGCTGCGGCTTCCTCCCGAAATCATCGCCAAACTCGACGCAATCGCCGGAGGCCCTAAGCAGTAGCGGTGTGTTCCAGACTCAGTCGGGTCAGCGGATTTCGCGATTGCCCCAAGCGGTTACCGCTGACCTCCTTGCTAGAAGTCAAAAAACTTCAGACGCAGCGCGTCCTCATATTCTTTCTTCGCTGCTTTCACCTTCTTGCGGAGCGCTTCTTCACGGAAATCGGATTCTTCCCAACGGTCAACCTCTGCTACCGAATGATCTCCTGAGGCCAGCGCTTCTTCCTCCCTGATGGCGGCGATCCACGCTTCCACCGCCACTTTGTAAGCACTTGCTTCTGATCGAGTTCCGACTCTTCCACTTCCATCGTTCACCTTCCAAAACCTTTACTCTAACTCGCCCAGACGAATGATAGATGAATTAGTGATGCCAATCACAAGGGGGCCGGCCAACCGGCTCCGTGCTGTCCGAGCCGATCCTCGATCTCCTCGGGCAAGTATGGGAGAATTGCTCGGCGGTCCATGCAAAAGAAAACCGCAAGTTTTGGCCGGAACCTTCCCCAGAGGCTTTCGCCTTCATGTTTCTTCGTCTCACGCGCGGCATGACCATGTCTATGCTTTCGACCATACTCTACTGGATCTGGGTCGTTTCTGAGGTAGTCATCCTCGTCGCCACGCGCACCAGGCGCAGCACCGGAAACGTCCGTGACCGAGGCTCCCTGCTCATTCTTTGGGTAGTCATCTTCGTCTCTCTCACAGTCGGTATTTCGATAGGCCAAACGCACCCGCCAACCATGTTTAGCGGAGCCCACTGGATCAGAAAAGTCAGCCTGATCCTGCTCGTGACAGGCCTCGCCGTTCGCTGGATGGCCATCTTCACGCTCGGCCGATCCTTCAGCGCCAACGTCGCCATCCACGCCACGCAGACCGTCCACAAGACAGGTCTCTTCCGTTTCGTCCGCCATCCGTCCTACTCCGGACTGGTGATCATCTTCGCCGCCGTCGGTCTGCACACCCGTAATTGGATGGGGCTTGCGATCATCCTCATCCCCACCGCCATCGCGCTGCTCTACCGCATCCATGTTGAGGAGGCCGTGCTCACTCAGGCCTTCGGCCAGGAATACCTCGACTACAGTCGCTGCACCAAACGTCTCATCCCCGGCATCTATTGACCATCGAGCGGCAATCGAGAAAGTATAATTTTCCGAATTCGCGCCGAGCCGACCTTCGAGGCACCGCACATGGCCATGATCACCAACATCCTTTTTCCGGTGGACTTCTCGCCCTCCTGTGTCGCCATGGCTGCTTATGTGAAAAGGTCCGCGACCATGATGGCCGCCAGGGTATCGTTGCTTCACGTCGTCGATACCGCCCGCTTCAACAGTTTTGAGCTTTACACCAGGCCAATGTCCGAGATTTCAGAGGAGCATCTGAGCATTGGCCGGGAGAGACTTGATTCGTTCCTCGCCGCCGAACTTCCCCCTGATCAGTGCCCAAGAATTCTCGCCTCAGGGGACGCAGCGACACAGATCGCGCAGGTTGCGAGAGACAACCGGGCCGATCTCATCATCATGCCCACGCACTCCGGCTTTTTCCGGCAGATGTTGCTTGGCTCCACAACCGCCAAGGTGCTGAACGACGCGGACTGCCCGGTGTTGACTAGCACGCATGCTCAGACCATCGCCCCGCGCCCGTTGGAGCATCGGGAGTGGCTGTGCGCGATTGGCCTCAGTTCCAATTCGGAAAGAGTGCTTCGTTACGCCAGCAAGGGAGCGGCCGAGGTAGGCAGCAAGCTCTCCATCATTCATGCCGTTCAGGCTGGAGATCCGGACCTGCCGATTCAACTCGACCTTGAAGTTCAGACGGAATCCGCCGAAATGCAGCAGGCCAGGCAGCGCATCGCCGATCTGCAGCGGGTTGTTGGGTCGGAAGTCTCTGTCCGAATTGCCGTCGGCTCAGTGAAAGGTGCGCTGCTTGAGGCCGCCCGGCAATCCGATGCCGACGTCCTCATGATCGGAAGGAGCCCTCGGCCCGGCGCGCATGGCCGCATGCGCGATCTGACCTACGCCGTGGTTCGCGACTCACCCTTTCCCGTGCTTAGCATCTGACGCGGGCATTTGCCTCGCCATTTGCCGCTGAGCCTCGAATCGTTGACAATGGGCAGCGCAGCTCTATGTACCCCAGCTCTGCACACCGAGGCCGCCCTGTGAGTCGATACGCAAACATCCTTGAAACCGTCGGCAACACCCCCGTCGTCCGCATCAACAAGCTGGCGCCGCCTCACGTCAACCTCTACGTCAAGGTCGAGGCATTCAACCCGCTCGGCTCTGTCAAAGATCGCCTCGCCCTCGGCGTCATCGAAGATGCGGAGCGAACCGGCCAGCTCAAGCCCGGTCAGACGGTGATCGAGGCCACCAGCGGCAACACCGGCATCGGCCTCGCCATGGTCTGCGCGCAAAAGGGATACCCGCTCGTCGTCACCATGGCCGAAACCTTCAGCATCGAACGCCGCAAGCTCATGCGCTTCCTCGGCGCGAAAGTCGTGCTCACTCCCGCCGCCGGCCGGGGCATCGGCATGGTCGCCAAGGCCAACGAACTGGCCGAGGCGCACGGCTGGTTCCGCACTCGCCAGTTCGAAAACGAGGCCAACGCCGACTTCCACTCCCGCACCACTGCCCGCGAGATCATCGAAGACTTCAAAAGCGAGCGCCTCGACTACTGGGTCACCGGCTTCGGCACCGGAGGAACGTTAAAGGGCGTCTCCCGCGTGCTTGCAAAGGAGCGGCCCGAGACAAAAATCATCGTCGGCGAGCCCGACGACGCGGCCATGCTCTCAAGCGGCATACCGCAACCGCGCAATCCCGACGGCTCCGGCTCCGCCAGTCATCCCGTCTGGCATCCGCATCCGCAGCAAGGCTGGAGCCCCGATTTCATCCCCAAGCTCGCCGGCGACGCCGTGGACATGAAGGTCATCAGCCAGGTACACCGCATCACCAACGCCGACGCCATGCACTGGAGCAGGGAACTCGCCCGCAAGGAAGGCATCTTCGTCGGCATCACCTCCGGAGCCACCTTCACGGTGGCCCTGCGCGTCGCCGCCGAAGCCCCCGAAGGATCGACCATCCTCTGCATGCTGCCCGACACCGGCGAGCGCTACCTCAGCACCCCGCTTTTCGCCGACGTCTCCATCGACATGACCGAGGAGGAGCAGGCGATCTCCCGCTCAACCCCCGGCGGCCAACTCCTGTGAGCCAAGCAGGCCAATCATGATGGGAACGACTCCTTTGCACTTGCTAAGAACATCTACTGGACGCGCTTTTAATCTGTCGAATCCGTGTTAGGTCGAGCCGCTTCCTCACGCCGTCTTGCGCCATGGTCTGCAGCATGCTCCGTTCCTTTCATTCAGCGATTTCGTACTGAAGACGATCGGGGGTCTGTGCATCGACGCTTGCCGATAGCAAAGGCGAAGAGGAGAACAACTGGATTAGCCCCTCCACGAGAGTCGGGTGGGCCCAAATGGCATCGCGGAGCGCAGTATAAGGCAATTCCGCAATCATGGCAGCCTGCACCGACGCCATAATCTCCCCGCCGTCCACCGCCAAGGCTGTGAAACCAAGAATGCGATCGCCGTTTATCTCGACTAGCGCCTTTAAGAATCCGCCTGTTTCAGATAGTGTGCGCGCTCGGAGCACCCGTTCCATCGGGATCTTGAATAAACGGTAAGGGATTCCTCGCTCTTTGGCTTCTTTCTCACTCAGGCCTATGCGCGCAAGTTCCGGATCGGTAAAAAGCGTGTACGGGATTAGCCTCCCCGTTGTCACGTGGTTGCCTCCTAAGAGGTTGTCACGGACCACACGAAAGTCATCGACGCTAACGTGCGTGAACTGAGGACTTCCCGCTGCTTCGCCGATAGCCCAAACGCCGGGCGCCGTTGTCTCGAGCCTTTCGTTGACCTTGATGTAGCCGCGATCGGTCACTTCAATGCCGGCCAATTCCAGTCCGACGTTTTCCGTGTTTGGCCGTCGTCCTCCTGCGACAAGCAGATGAGTGCCCGCAAGAATCTTTTCTCTCCCGCATTGCTCGACAACCACGGTGACTGAATCCCCTGATTTTCCGGAAATCCGTCTAACGCGTGCGTTCAATACCGTGTCGATACCCTCGTCCCGGAACAAATCGGCAAGGGCATCCGTGACATCATCGTCTTCCTTATGCAGCAAACGGTCATTTCGATCGATGACGGTGACCTTGCTGCCGAACCGGTGCATTCCCTGCGATAGCTCCAGGCCTACATAGCCGCCGCCGATCACAATAAGGTGCGCGGGAATCTGATCCAATTCCAGTGCCTCGATGTGCGTGAGCGGCTGCGCCTCGGCCAGGCCCGGAGTCGATTCCAATGCAGCCCGCGTACCAGTGCTGACGATTACATTCGCCCCGCGGAGTCGGCGAGTAGTTCCGTCAACGAAAGTGACTTCCAGGGTCTTCGGACCCACGAAGCGTCCGGACCCGAGGATGAACTCCGCTCCGGTCTGCTTGAAGTTGTCAAGATACATATCGTTCAAACCCGATACCATCGCGCGTTTTCGGGCGCGTACTGCCGCCATATCAACGTGGAAGCCGTCTGCAACGACGCCGAACTCCCTGCCTCGACGAAAGTAGGACGCTATCCTTGCGCTGTGGAGAATGTTCTTGCTCGGCAGACAGGCAATGTTCGGGCATGATCCACCTATGTACTTGCGCTCGATTACCGCAACGCGCTGTCCCTGGCCTGCAAAGGTCCACGCCGCGATTGTGGATCCTGTGCCACCGCCGAGAATCACCAGATCGTACTGTTCCAAAGCGGGACCCTGGCTTGTATGGGTTGACGAAAGTGTTTCGCTCCGATTCATGTGCATTTCTCCGGTTTGCAGGTTGTCATGATTTGAGTGGGATATCTGGACGCCCGTCTGTTCCAGTTACGATCATTTGTTTTCGGAAAGGATCGCTTTCTTGCCGAAATAACTGATCAGGTAAAACGATACCCCGACATCCTTGAAGAGGAACAGGCCCAAATTATTCATGTACCTCATTCCGTGATAAGAAACAGTTGCGCCAGGCGTAGTTATGAGCATGGTGCTGGTTGTAAAGAACATGACTGTTGTGATGATCCCTCCTATGATGCCGACCTTGGGGCGAAAATAGTCCGCGATAATCAGGATGGCGGCAAGCCACTCGGTAAGGCCGATAACGTCCGATCCGATATAGGGCCCAACCCTGCTTCAAATGCCCTTTATCTCGCCCCCGTCCATTCGCACCGACGCTCCTGTCATCCACTTCGCCCCAGGCGACACCAGGTAGGCCATCAAGTCGGCAATTTCCTCCGGCTTGCCAAAACGAGCGATGCCAACTTCTTCCGGGAACTTCTTCATTGCCTCTTCGACGGTCTGGTTGTGTGCAGGCGCCCACTTCTCGAAGAAGGACTTCCTGCGCCCAGTCATCACAGCGCCTGGGACGACGCTATTGACCTGCACGCCATCCTTGATTCCTTGCTCCGCGAACGCCTTTGCGAGTGCGATGATTGCTGCGTTTACGGCCGCGACTGCAGCGAATCCGGGCTTGGGATCGAGAGCAGCGCTGCCGGACATCAGAACGACAGACCCGTTCGAGGATTTCAATGCATCCCAGGCTCGGGTTGTCAGGCGTCGTGCGCCATGGAGCTTTAGCGCCAAGCCATCCTCCCACTGCGCGTCCGTCATCTCGAACAGATCAATCTGAGGCACTGCACCGGCGATGTTGAGCAGGGCATCGATTCTGCCAAAGCGGTCGAGGGTGCCTTTGACGATGGTTTCGGCCGACGAAGGCTCGCGCAGGTCGAGCGCATAAACCAGCGGTTCGGCTCCGGCCGACCTCACCGCGGTTGCGGTGTTCTGCAGCTCGCTTTCCTTTCTCGCGGCGAGCACGACGGCAGAGAAATCACGGGCAAGCCGCAAAGCAGTGGCTTGCCCGATTCCCTGACTTGCTCCGGTGACGATGGCGACGGAGTTGCTCTTCACAAGCGCCCTCCTTTGGGGTTGAGGCGGACGGCAAGAGATTACCTGGAAACCGCCATTGGCGAAACTGATTGGCGAGCGGCTTCCAGGACCATGTCAACCACGACATCTGGCTGCGTATACATCGGAGTATGGTCCACTCCGTATGACCGAACGGTTGCACCCATCCGCTGGGCCATGTAGCGTTGAGTTTCCGGGCTGATCATGCGATCTTCTTCAGCAATGAGAAACCACGATGGCTTCGTTCTCCATGCTGGCGCGGAAGCCTTTTCTTGAATGCATTTCAGCGCGATTGGACGCTGTACCGCCGCCATGATCGTGGCCTGGTCCGACGAGACATTGTGGGCCACTGCACGAACGAAACCATCTTCCGGCATCCAGATGAAACCGTGCCGGTCAGGCGCCAGGCGCGGGGCTTCCGGATGTGGATCGCCGCGATAAAATACATCCGCTACTGTTTCGTCCTCGTCGGGAGCCAACGCGGCTATGTAAACGAGCGCTTTCACTCGTTCTTCTTTCGCCGCGGCGATCACAGCGCCTGCGTAGGCGTGTCCCACCAGAACCACCGGCCCACTGGTTCTCTCCAGAACGTGATGGAGAACAGCGACGTCATCTGTGAGGGATGTGAGGGGAATCGGCGCGGCCGTTACCATGAGACCGTGATGTCGTAACGGCAGAATGACGTTGCTCCAGCAGGATCCATCAGCCCACGCTCCGTGAACCAATACGGCCGTACCGTCTTGAAGAGAGGGATTCATCGCGAAGCCACCTTATCCGCACCGCGCGATATGTCGTTTTCCTCAAGGAACTCCCTCATCGCGGCGGCAATCTCCTCGACATGCGTCTCTATAGCGAAATGGCCGGTATCGAGGAAATGGACCTGCGCGTTCGGTAAATCTTTTCGAAATGCCTCTGCTCCGGCAGGGATGAAGAACGGATCGTTTTTGCCCCAGATCGCCAGCAAGGGCGGTTTCGATTTGCGAAAATATTCCTGAAACTTCGGATAAAGCTTCACATTCGAGGCGTAGTCCAGAAACAAATCGAGTTGAATTTCTATGTTCCCCGGGCGCTGGAACAAAGCCGTATCCAATGTGTAGGACTCAGGCGCTACGCTCTGAGGATTCGCAACTCCGTGCGTGTACTGCCAGCGAGTTGCTTCCAGCGTCATGATGTTTTGCCGGAGCACCTCTCTGTTTTCCGCCGTAGGCGCAGACCAATAGGTACGAATCGGTCCCCACGCGTCGCCGAGACCGTCTTCGTAGGCGTTGCCATTCTGTGAAACGATCGCTGTCACTCGTTCGGGATGGGCCATCGCCAAACGGAGGCCTGTCGGGGCTCCGTAGTCGAACAAATAAAGCGCATAACGGCTGAGACCGAGCGTATCTGTGAAAGCCTCGATCGTATGGGCCAGTGCGTCGAACGTGTAGGTATACTTCCGCTCGGCTGGCACTTCTGTGAATCCAAAACCGGGCAAGTCGGGCGCGATCACGCGGTAGCGATCTGCAAGGCGGGGAATGAGTTCGCGAAACATGAATGATGATGTCGGGAACCCATGCAGCAGGAGAACCACCGGCGCACTCGGATCGCCTGCGGCTCGGTAGAAGACTTGCACGCCGTCCGCTTTCACATTACGGACGGACGTCAGAGGCACGGCGGCCTGGGCCTCAGTCTGACGGGAAAGCATTTCAGGTGTCTGTGGCGCAAATGCGCGCTTCGCCGTTTGCGCTGAAAGATTTTGACTCATAAGAATTCTCCTCACTCTTACTCGACTGATTGACGGCAACTGACATGCCAAAAAGTGGAAGCCTGACCGGAGAAGGGGAATGCGGAGCTAAATGATTCTGCCAATGGGAGAAATTGTGGCAAGTGCACAATGAATTTCGAATCACAATTGACGAGTTTTGTGACGAATGCTCGACGCTGACGAGATCTCGTCGCGATGATCGTCCCAGCACATAGATCGGAGACACTGAGGAGCGAAGGGCGCCAAATTCAAATTAGCCATGCCCTCCGCGACTCTTGACAGCGCGCGCGCGTGGAATTGTAGGGGGGCGACTTATTCCAAGTTTCTGCATCCTGGAGACCAACGTGGTGCGTTTCATCCCTAGACGCCCAGCGGCCCCATTTTGACCTCCGATGACCCAGTTGCTCGCGTCAAGCGCACGGACGATGTGGTCGCGTTCGACCTCCGCAAGTCCACCGATTGGAACATCTCGTTCCGGGGAGGCGCTGAACGGCTCCAACTCAGCAACCGGCGCCCGAAGTACAGAATGAGGGGAAAGAATTACTGCTCGTTCAACGAAATTCTGCAACTCACGAACATTCCCTGGCCAGCGATATCGAACCAGAGCATTCATTGTCTCTGTGGGAATTTGGTCGATACTCTTGTTCATTCGGCGAGCGTAGTGGGCCACAAAATGCCGTACCAGCTGCGGGATGTCCTCGCTGCGTTGCCGCAAGGACGGGACGCGGATAGGAAACACTTTCAGCCGATAATAAAGGTCCTCGCGAAATGTCAGCTGCTTCACCATACTGGCCAGATCACGATGCGTGGCAGCGATCAAACGGACATCAACCTTGTGCGTGCGGTTGCTGCCCAGCCTTTCGAACTCTTGCTCTTGCAAAACCCGTAGCAATTTCGCTTGAAGTTCCAGAGGGATGTCGCCGACTTCGTCGAGAAAAAGCGTGCCCTTGTTCGCAAGCTCGAAGCGTCCCATTTTCTGCGCAATCGCTCCGGTAAACGCCCCCTTCTCATGGCCGAACAGTTCGCTTTCCAGAAGCCCCAGCGGGATTGAAGCGCAGTTCAATTTGACAAAGGCTCGTTCCCTGCGGCTGCTCAGATTGTGAATTGCGCGCGCAACGAGCTCTTTACCAGTTCCCGTCTCGCCCAGGATCAGCACACTCGAATTCGTAGGTGCCACTACTGACACCAGGTCGAGCGCGGTCTTTAAAGCCGGACTTTCGCCGACAATTTCCCCAAATTCAGCGCGAATTTCCTCCTCAAGATAGACTCTTTGTTTCGTTTCTTTATCACGATCCTTTGTCGCCTTTTCGTACTCCAAAGTGTTCTCAACTGCAATCGCTACCTGACATGCCACCTGCTCGAGCAAGATGACGTCGTCTTTATCAAAAACATTGTCCGAACGCCTGGAGAGCATCAGAACGCCAACCACGCGATCACGGCCGACGAGCGGAAGATAACAACCCACGCTGAGGCCTTCCTCGATCACACCCTGATAAATAACTTGGCCGTCGGGATTCCCATAAATGTCAGGATCCTCGCGGACCTGTTCGAAGCTATCGATCCGGACGCTCTTGCCCTTTCGCAATACCTGACCCGAGATCGAACCTTTCATCGGCACCAACGATCCCTCGCGGAAGGGCCCTCTCGCGTCGGGATTGTACAAGGCAGTGACGCGTAATTCGCCGCTCTCGGCGTCGGGTAGGAGCAAGGCGGAAACGTCACATTGCATTATCTGGAATAGATTAGTCGAAAGCGCCTCAAACACTTGCCGGAGGTCCAGCCTGGACGTGACGCTGCTTGTGATTTCCAGGAGCAGGCGCATCCGATCCCGTTCGAACCGCAATCGTTCTTCATTCAGGTGACGTTCAATCGCGATTCCAGCGATATAACTGACATTCTCGATCGATTGCAGGTCTGCTGCGTCGGGGCTACGCGCTTCACGATAATGGATGGCGAAAGTCCCGAGGACTTTACCATCGCTTGTAAACAAGGGTCGCGACCATACTGCACGAATTCCATAAGGCAAGAGCAGGTGACGATAATGTTCCCAGACGGGATCATTGAGGATATCTGTCACATATACTGGCTGCTTTCGATAAACGGCAGTGCCGCAGGATCCACCTTTTGGACCAATAAGCATCGACCCTACGTGAGCGCTGAATCCGGGAAGACTGGGAGCTGCCGCGCAGTGGAGTTGCCTTCCGTCACTGTCAGGAAGCCAGATTGTACACAGCGTGCCGTCGCCCTGAGACTCAACCAGTTGAGCAATGATTGTGAGCACTTCAGGCAGCGGCGACCCGGCGAAGATCGACCTCAGGATGTCCAGTACCGACTCGCTGGAAAAGAGGGCTCCCTCGTTCTGCGGCCGTTCAACTCTCGATAGGAATTGTGCGGGAGATTGCGTTGCTCTCTCCATAAGCTTTCCTTTCTCGGCGACAGCCCCGAAAAGGAGGGTGCTCCACTGCCGGACGAGGGTTTGTTGAAGTTTATTGCTCTGACGGTCGCTCTAACAGCTCCCCAGTCTGGTACATGTTCGCATTGTAGGAGCTCACCTGGTGGTTAGATGCTCGACTCAGGACAGCTGCGGCCGCCCGATCGGTGCGCGTCAGAACAGAATCACGAGCTTTAAGTTAGGCGAATGCGCCAATCTGAGAGTGAGTTGCCGAAGAATCATCTTCCCTTGTTTCGGGTGAAGAAAGCTGGGTTCTCCTCCGTCTGGATTCGGTTTTGATCGAAGCGAGTTGATCATCTGGAAGGCCGAACCGCCCGACCCATCCGGCCTAGGCCAATGACCCACTCAGTCAATGATTGAAAGCCATGGCGTCTCTTGTTTGTTTTGAGCGCAGGATCGACTTACGATTTCTGAGATTGACTGGCCCGGCTCACGAGCAGCTTCACAGACGATCGCGAGTCCCTGAGCTAACTTTACAATGTCGTTCTCATCGAATGATGGGAACAATGGTAATTTCCCGCATTCAGGACGGTTCGGTGTTGTCCTCACACTCCGAACGTTATTTGAATCGCCTGCCGCCCGGGCGCTTGCCGAAGCTCTTCGCCGGACGCGGCAAACTGCGCAGGTCGTCCCGATAGAGATCACGGTGCTAGACGAAAGTCGCGAAGAATTCGAGATCTGAGTACTTACCGGGTTTGGATTTGACGTGCAGCCTTCGATCAGTCCATTGATCCAGACGAGCGTACGTGTGATGTGAGCGGCGTTTGGACAGGGCGGGAAAGGTGAGTCGGCTTCCGGATCCTTCTACATCGGTTTCAGTCGCTGGTTGCGGGTTTCAACCAGTCAGAAGAGTGTTTTTCAATTGCAATTCTTACCAGTTGGCTTCGCGTTCTTACCCCTGCCTTGTTGAAGAGTTCCTGGATCACCGCTTTCACGGAACTCTCGGAGACCTTAAGGTTCCATGCAATCTCCTTGTTAGTGAGCCCATCGAGGATGCCTCGCAACACCTCGCTTTGACGGGATGTTAGAGGCAGCGCGTGTTCGAAACGATCCCTGCGGGTACTTTGACCACCGAAGAGAGAACGGGCGGCTTCGCTGTCTAACCAGATCTCGCCTTTCGCCACCTGATGGATAGCAGTTACCAACTGGTCCAGGCTGCTGTGCTTCAGAAAGACCCCTGAGGCTCCGGCTTCCATCGCCTGGATGACAGTCGCATCGGACATGCCCGCTGTGACCATGAGAACGCGCGCGTCGCCCAGATGGCTCTTCAGTTCAGGAACCAGGCGGGATCCTTGCTCCTCGCCAAGATCGTAATCGAGCAGGACTATGTCGGTTGGCGTCTCGGAATGCGCAGCAATAGCCTCGCCTACAGTCCTGCACTGACCCACCACGAGGAGGCCGGCATTGGTGTCAAGAAGCCTGCTCAGGCTCTCCCGAAAGAGGCTATGGTCGTCCACCATCAAGATGCGAATTGGGCTCATGGCTGGTCCTCTCCCGAGTGTGACGCCGGAGTGAGGTTAACAACAAAGCAGGCGCCATCTGGAATTGGCAGGTAGCGCAATTCTCCACCGAAGGAACGCACGAACGCGCGAGACAGGTAAAGGCCCAGACCGGTTGCTTCGGCCCCAGCCTGAAATGGACGGAACAGTTGCTCCGGATGGGCAACCCCGCCGCCATTGTCGGTGCACTCCACAAGGATCTGGTCGCCGTCGCTTCTCGCGGTGATGGAAAGAACTCGAACACTTTGCTTGGAAAGAGCTCTGACACTGTTAGTGGTCAAGTTCAATAGCGCTTGCATAAGGCTTGGCCGGTCAGCCCACACCAGCGGCAAATCGGGGTCTATGGTCCACTGCGCCGAGATATTCTCTTCGAGCAGGGAGGGGGCGATCACGATTCTCAATTCATCGAGCAGAGCTGCCAGATCGATCTCCGTCGCCTGATTGCTGGATTGCCGAAGATTAAGGCTGGCAATGCGTTCGAGAGCGACGATCAGGTTGCCCAGCGCTTCAAAATCCTTGTTCCCGGCGAGCAATCCGCTGTGTGCAAGATTTTGGTGAACGGCGGCTGTGGCTGCGCACACGTTACGAATTTCGTGGGAAACCGCTCCAATCGCGATGCGGGATCCGGCAAGTAACTGATGCAGGCCGGATACCTCGTGTGTCCGAAGCTCCTCTGAGGCATCGAGCACCATCGCAGTAAGGCGCGATCCGGCGTTCGTCCGATACGTCGAGAAGCAGATGTCAGCCAGAAACGCCTCTCCATCATCGCGCTGCCCGCGGGCCTGCATGACGGAACGAAAGAATTGTTGGGAGGCATCGTGCCTCAAAACATTCGTCAACGAAGGCAGATATCGATGAATCACTTTGCCAGAAAGACTTCTCTGTGGAACACCCAGCATGCGGTGTGCGGCCTCATTCGCCATCAACACGCGGCCATCAGAGTCCGCCGTAACGATGGCTGCCGGGCTGCTTTCGATCAGGATTCTCAATTGCTCCTCTGCTTCAAGGCGCGCCGCACTCTGATGCTCGATTTCGTGAAGGTGCTCCAGAGCAATCCTGCGGTTTCGATTCACTTCGCGAACGAAAAACCCAGACCCAATGAATGCTGCAAAGTAAAGCACGTCCCGGGAAAGGCCGGTCCGAAGATTCCACGCGAGATCATCGAAGAATTCTGCCAGGAACGTACAAAGAGCTGCGATCGCAACGATCTGCCAGGGAGCCAGAATGCCACCAACGATCAGCATGGGAGCCAGGTAGAGGAACCCAAGGGGAATCTCACCGACCACCCGCCAGTCCACAACCGCGATGCCCGCGATTATCAACCCTGCTTTGAGCAGAGCCGATCGCCGTTCACCTTTGAAGAACGCCGCGTACATATTCACCTGCGATGCCGTGCTGCTGCGCACGGCAAACGTAAGTCCATTGTAGATATGGGCAGTCCTCCAGTTGCATAAGGATTTGTCGCGTAAGCAGCTTGGCCAAAAGATAGGGTCTTCGCGCAGCACTTCAGACCATCGAGCAATCGAGTCGAATTCATCGGGGCCTTAGAAATGGCTCACGTGGCGGGCTCCGGGTTCTTCCGCGTGTCTGCTACTGTCCTGCTCGAGGGAGCGGCTGACAATTTCCTTCGATCCCAGGCCGATCGCGAGTGACAAAGCCAAAACAATTCCACCGAAGAGGATGCCAAAGGCCAATTCAACAATCCTTCCAGCGATCCCGACATGGTCGAGCGCCATGGCCACGGTGAGGACCAGTACCAGCCACTTAATACCCTGGCTGAGCAACCGAGCGTACTGGAGGTTCATGTTTACCGCGCCGATCAGAACGCTCCGTGCCAGGAAGCGCGCGACCACCGTTCCGGCCAACAGAATCAGAATGGCGCTCACAATATGTGTCAGATATGGATAAAGCTGGGAGGTAATCTGCTCCGAAGGGCTGTATGCCGCGCCGAACGCCGCAATTCCCAGCACCAGACCCAGGAAAATGCCGCACCAAAAGACGAGCCGCGAGAGGATGAGCGAGGGGACTTGAACCGGTGACCAATGCAATAATCCCCCGGCAGAGTTTGCCTTCACGCGTTCGTCAAAGCGAACGGCAACCAATATCTTGCGCACGACATAGGCGAGAAGCAGTCCCAGCAGACCGCAGACCACTACGGCCAATACCAGCGACAACACCGCCGGCAGCAAGGTGGCCACCTTGGTGAGGACCCGCGCGAGAGAGGCGTGCAGCGCAAACCTGATTTGTTCCCACATGGCTTTCTCCTTCAATCGTGATGCGGTTACGGATTAAAACGGTCCGGCCAGCGCCACCTGGCCACAAGGTAAGGTTTGTCTTCCTCGAAGGCGCTGGCCATCGCCGTGAGCCGCTGTTCCGCGGCGGCTTCTCCCTGGCTGCCGACTGCCAGAACATGGGACGCCGCCCAACCAAGGTACAACGGCATGAGGGCGCCGACCAGGTGATTCCGGTTCACCTTCCGCTCGCGGTAGGCCACCAGAAAGTCATACACAATCCTGACCCACAACAGATCCGGCATAGAGTGTTTACTTTCGCGCAACTCGGCCAATCGCTTCACAGACAGTAGAGTCCGGGGCGGCATAACTTGTGCCCACACCTCCTGCAAATTCGTTCCGGCCAGCCGGAAGGACTCGATCATCCGGGTAACGTCGGCCGGAGGAGAATCATCAGGCGAATCGGAAGCGAGAGGAGTCCGCCTTCCTATTTCCTTTACGAGAGATAGCGGTCGAGGCATTTGCCACTCAAGCGCGCGCGTCTCAATGTCAGAGAAAAGGGAACCTACGATACGCGTCAACAGGGCCGTGACATCGACACTCTCCGGTTGAGCAAAGCGTCGGCGTCCTACCTGCACCTGCGCCACAGCATGTTTTCTGAGGATCGCCTCCGTTGCCGGCCAGACGATTCTTTCTTCCGATCCGGGTGCAGTGCGCCCGCTTGCTCCACCGACGTCCTTGCAGAATGTGGTCGAGAAGGCGAGGTCTCCGCCCAACGGATAACGAACCGCGCTCCCGTATAACGCGCGGGTGAGGGGGAACAGGATCGCACCGTTGAGCAATCCTTCATACGGACTGAGTGTGTAGCGGGGCATCGCGAGATCGACACCCTCGTGGAGCACGGACTGCAACAGCAGGGGCAACGCCTGCCGGTCTAACGAACCCACTTCATTGCTCAGCAGCATGGTGGCGCGCGCCTCGTGTTCAATGGCAAGGCGGCGCGCGTCGAAGTATGTTTGTTCAGTGTGCGGCCACGCGTATGGCAGCCAGCCGCCGGTGGGAACGAAGGGCAGCAACTGGAGCCAGGGTGTTCCGCCTACGGATTGCACCTTCTCCGGGTCGGAATTGGGCGGGGCGGCGCCGTTCTCGTCCTGTCGGGGATAAGCGAGCACGGTTCGAACGGATCTATCTTCGCTTGAGAGACGCGCCACAATTGCTGCGACGGTCTTCTCGATTTCTTCGCGGCTGGCCGGTTCGATCACAATGAGCAGCTCTGTCTGCCCCTCCCGGACTTCTACGTCCGGCGCCTTTGTGCGCGGGCTGGAAGTGCTCAGCGTAAGCTCAACCGGAGCCTCTTCGGTGTCACGGACCAATGCGGGAGTGGTCTCCGGCGCTTCTATCTCCTGAACATCGGAAGGCGCGGATAATAATTCCTCCGCTGAAGAACTGAGTTGCAACTCAAACCAGAGAAAGGCATAGGGAGACAGACTCAGAACATACGGCTGCTCAGTGATCTTCGGAAAGGGAACATAACCCAGCATCTCCACTGGTGTGCGCCCTTCATATTCGTTGAGGTCGAGCAGCACCGGCTGGGCTGATCTGGAAATGTTTGCAACGCAGAGAACGGTCTGGCTCCCGTACTGCCGTAGATAGGCAAGCACCTTGCGATTGGCCGTGGGCAGGATGCGGAAGGTGCCGCGCCCGAATACGAGGAAGAGCTTGCGCAGCCCGATCATGTTGCGCGTCCATTGCAGCAGGGAGGAAGAATTCTCCTGCTGCTCCTCAACGTTCACGGCCTGGTAGCCGTATACGGGGTCCGCGATCACCGGGCTGTAGAGTTGGTCCGAACTGACCAGCGAGAACCCTCCATTATGCTCGGCGTTCCATTGCATGGGCGTGCGCACGCCATTGCGGTCGCCGAGCTCGATATTGTCTCCCATGCCGATCTCGTCGCCGTAATAGAGGATGGGTGTGCCAGGGAAGGAGAAGAGCAGGCTATTCAATAACTCGATGCGCTGGCGGTTGTTGTCCAGCAGGGGCGCGAGCCGACGCCGGATGCCCAGGTTAATCCGCATGCGTGGATTCGCGCTGTACGCCAAGTACATATAGTCGCGCTCATCCTCGGTCACCATCTCCAGGGTGAGTTCGTCGTGGTTGCGCAGAAACAGTCCCCATTGGCAGTTGGAGGGAATGTCCGGGGTCTGGGCCATGATCTCCGTGATGGGAAGACAGTCTTCCTGCCGAATAGCGACGTAAATCCGCGGCATGAGCGGAAAGTGGAACGCCATCTGGCATTCGTCACCATCGCCAAAGTATGGACGCACGTCCGTCGGCCACTGATTGGCCTCCGCCAGCACGAAGCGGTTTGCGTATTCCGCGTCGATGGCCGCACGAAACTTCTTAATGACTGCGTGTGTCTCGGGCAGGTTCTCGCAATTTGTGCCGTCGCGTTCGACCAGGTAAGGAATAGCATCCATGCGGAGCCCGTCTGCACCCATATCGAGCCAGAAGCGCATGGCGGCAAGAGTTTCTTCCAATACAAGGGGATTGTCGAAATTCAGGTCGGGTTGATGAGAGAAGAATCGATGCCAGTAGTATGCTTTCGCGACCGGGTCCCATGTCCAGTTGGAGGTTTCCGTATCTGAGAAGATGATTCGGACGCCGTGAAACTTATCGTTAGTGTCGCTCCACACATAGAAATCGCGCTCAGGCGATCCAGGTGGCGCATGACGCGCCCGCTGAAACCACCGATGCTGATCCGAAGTGTGGTTGATCACCAGCTCAATTAGCACCTGCATGCCGCGCTGATGGGCGGCGTCTAAAAACTGCCTGAAATCGTCCAGACTTCCGTAATTCGGGTGGACATTCGTATAATCGGATATGTCGTAACCGTCGTCACGCAGCGGCGAAGGGTAGAATGGCAGAAGCCACAGGCAGGTAACGCCGAGGTTTTGAAGGTAATCAAGTTTGCCGATCAGGCCGGCAAAGTCGCCGATGCCGTCTTTATTACTGTCGGCGAAAGCACGCACATGGAGTTCATAGATAACTGCATCCTTGTACCAGAGCGGATCGGATGCGCTCCCTGCTTTCTTCACCTTCGAGCCTCGCTCCTTTAGGTTGTGGAAGTTAGATGCAGTCAATGCGATTACTGGTTGCGGCGACGAGGTCGCCCATTTGGAATCCATTGATGATAAATGTACATCCGCCACTCAGTCGCGAGGTTACAACCAATTCATGTCCAGCGTCTTCATACAAATAGCAGACAACGGATCGCAAATCGAGAATTGTGCGAGTAAGCCTCCGGCTCCCGTAACCGGGAGGGCTCTTTTTCGAGCCTTTTCGCACCTCAACTTCGCGCCAATTTCAGTCCATTTACTTGTTCACAACAGATAGGGTACAGGCAACACCATGCGGATTCTGAGCTGGCGATTGATTATCGCGTTGGTTATCGGAATCACCCTGGTGTCTCTCGCGTCGTCGTGGTACGAGGTAAAGACACAGAAGGATGCTCTGCGGAGCGACCTCGAACGCAAGGCCGGAACACTTGGAGAGAGTCTCGCAGGAACTGCCGACTTGTATCTGGCAAACGGAGATCACTCTGGACTGGAACGGTTGGTGCAGAGGTTCAGTAACGTTGAACATCTGGTGGGAATTGGGGTGTATGACCGGGAAGGATCTCCGCTGGTTGTGACCCCTGCTCTCAGTTCCGTACTGCCGGGTACCCCGGAGCCGCTGACCGAGGCACTCCGAGGAAATGGGAATGTAAGCAGATATCTCCGTATCCGTTTCAAGCGCGTCTACGTATTGGCTATTCCGCTGCACGCTGCCGGCGATGGCGTCACCGGCGGAATCGTCATGGCGTACGACACGCTCTACATTCGCAACGAGATTTTCCGCGTCTGGAGCGGTGTCTTCGTCCGTATCGCGATTCAAGTGCTGGTGATCGTCGCCATCACCATACTTATCGTGCGCTGGAGTCTTACCGGGCCAATCGCGCGAGTGGCTGACTGGATGAAAGCTCTGCGGACGGGACAGCACGCCGTTCCACCTTCCGCAAATGACATCGATTTCCTCGCGCCCCTGGCTCGTGAGGTCGCGCCATTGGCAAAAAGTATCCAAAGCGCGCGGGGCGCGGCGGAAATCGAAGCCAGGCTGCGGAATGCCGCCGAATCCGAATGGACGGCCCAGCGGTTGGCCGACCATGTACGCACCCGGCTGGATGGAAGCAGCCTGTTTGTAGTTTCAAATCGCGAGCCCTACATCCACACGTGGCGCGATAACACTATTACGGTTTCGGTTCCGGCTAGCGGCCTGGTTGCGGCAATAGAGCCAATCCTATGCGCCTGCAACGGAACCTGGGTGGCCCACGGCAGTGGTGATGCGGACACCGAAACAGTAGACGCCCATGACAGACTGCAGGTCCCGCCAGAGGAACCGCGCTACACTCTCCGTCGCATATGGCTGAGCGCAGAGGAGGAAGAAGGCTACTACTACGGCTTTGCCAATGAAGGCCTGTGGCCGCTCTGCCACAACGCCCATACCCGCCCCATATTTCGCGCCGGGGACTGGGAGCACTATTACAACGTGAATCAGAAGTTTGCAGACGCCCTGGTAGAGGAAATGGCGGGCGAGGAACATCCGGTGGTTCTTATCCAGGACTATCATTTCGCCCTGCTGCCTCGAATGGTGAAAGACCGCCTGCCGCACGCGAGGATTGCGATTTTCTGGCATATCCCTTGGCCCACTCCCGAGTCCTTTGAGATCTGCCCCTGGCAACGGGAACTGCTGGATGGCCTGCTGGGCGCGGATTTGATCGGGTTCCATGTCCGGGCACACTGCAACAATTTCCTGAACACGGTCGATCATGTGCTTGAGGCCCGGGTGAACTGGGAACACTTCTCGGTCAAGCGCAACGATCACCAGTCCTCGGTGCTCCCGTTCCCGATCAGCGTTGAGTTTTCCGGCGATACACCCGATGTCCCGGGGAGAATGAGCCCGGATGAAGAGCGCAGCGAGCTGCTACAGGAACTGGGGATCGAAGCAACATTCATCGGCGTCGGCGTCGATCGCGTGGATTACACCAAGGGCATCATCGAACGCTTTCAGGCGGTCGAATCATTTCTTGAGAGATATCCTAGTTACCAGGGGAAGTTCACTTTTATTCAGCTCGGCGCGCCGACCCGCAGCCATATCAAGCGGTATGCCGATTTCCAGGCTGAAGTCGAGGCGGAGGCTAGCCGGATCAATGCACGCTTCAAGCGCGGCAGATGGAGACCGATCGTTTTTCAGTTCCGCCAGCATGGGCGGCAGGAGGTCCAACGCTATTACCGGGTTGCTCACCTGTGCATGGTCACGTCGCTCCATGACGGAATGAATCTAGTGGCAAAAGAATATGTCGCCGCGAAACAGGACGACCGAGGAGTGTTGATCCTGAGCCGGTTTACCGGAGCCGCGCGGGAATTGCGTGACGCGATCATCGTGAATCCCTATGACATCGAATCCACCGGCGAGGCGATTGCACAGGCTCTCAGGATGGATGTCCACGAGATGGTGGAGCGCATGCGGCACATGCGCGCGTCCGTAAGGGAACACAACATTTACTGGTGGGCGGGCAGCCTGATTGGCGCGCTCTGCGAACTTCGTCTCGATCCGAAGGCAAGCACAAACCACCCTGCCGCCGACAGAGTGTCGCCCGACAGAGTTTCGGTGGAGACGTAGATTGCAGAGCATCGGGAAAGAACCCGGACTCCCGGAATCCGATACACTTCCAGAGTTTTTCGGGCGATTGAGCACAGCCCGGACATCGGGGCTTCTTCTGGACTACGACGGCACCCTGGCGCCATTCCATCTCGAACGCCACCGCGCCTACCCGTATCCCAGGGTCTTGCCTCTCATCGAAAGTATCGTTCAGGCCGGCAAGACGCGGGTCGTGATCGTAACGGGTCGCCCGGCTGTCGAGGCGAAGGCCCTGCTCAGTCCGTTGGATAATCTGGAAATCTGGGGAGCCCATGGCATAGAGCGCATGCTGCCCGATGGGAGCTACAGGCAAATCGACATCGATCCGGAAACAGCCGAATTGCTGTCACTGGCGAAGGAGCGGGTGATCGAGGCGGGGCTCATCTCCCTGGCAGAGTTCAAACCTGGAGGCATTGCTATCCACTGGCGTGGCATGACGGATGGGGAAGCGGGGAGAGTCGAGGCCCGATTAGTGGAAGGCTGGACTCCGCTCGTTGAACATCCGGGTCTCAAGCTGCTTGAATTCGAATCCGGGCTGGAGCTGCGTGTCGTCAGTCCCGACAAGGGCGATGCAGTGGCCGCCGTTATCGCGGAGTCGGATCCGGATGCACAGATTGCTTACCTGGGCGACGATCTCACGGATGAAGACTCTTTTCGTGAGCTCAACGGCCGCGGGTTGACTGTTCTGGTCCGGCCCGAGTATCGGGAGACATCGGCGAAGCTGTGGCTCAAGCCGCCGTATGAGTTGATTGGCTTTCTTGAACAATGGCTCAGCTGTATTTCAACGTAGACTGAGCGGATGCAACGCTCCAGCGCACAATCCAACGTCTGATCTCGATGAGGCATCCATAGATGCAACACCGCCAACGTGGCTTTAACGTTGGTGCTTATTTGATCCCAACTTATGACGGATACCAAAGACCATACGAATGAAGAGAGCCCTTGGCTTGATCGCCTGCGCGCGCTCCGCAACATGCCGCCTGTGCTTCGCATTCTCTGGGAATCCGGCCCCTCGGTTGTGTCCTGGGGCGTGGGACTGCGTGTCATCGTTGCCGTTCTGCCGTTCGGAGTGGCCAAGGTAGCGCAGTACATCATCAATGGCATCGCGGACGTCTTGCGCGGCCGTTCTCTGCCCTCGACGTTTTGGACCCTGGTAGCCACCGAGGTGGCGTTGAACGTGCTCATGGGGCTTCTCACGCGCGCCATCGACTATTCCGATTCGCTCCTCTCCAATCGCTACACCCAGCACGCAAGTGTAAAAGTGATGGAGCAGGCCGCCAGGCTCGACCTGACGACCTACGAGAATCCTGTCTTCTACGACCGTCTGGAACGGGCCCGTGTACAGGCCACCGACCGGCTGGCGATGATTCAGCAGATGGGCCGCCTGGTGCAGCAGGTGATCACCACGCTCACCTTTTCCATCGCGCTCGCGTGGGCGTCGCCCTGGCTGGTGCTCCTGCTGGCGTTGGGCGTGCTCCCATCGTTTGTTGGCGAGACGCACTACGCCTTTCTGGGATACGCCAAGAACTTCCGCCAGACACCCGCTAAACGCCAGATGGATTATCTGCGGCAAGTCGCCGGCAGCCGCGAAGGCGCGAAGGAGGTCAAGCTTTTTGGCCTGAATAAGTTTTTTACCGAGAGATTTCAGGTGCTGGCCAACCAGATCTACCGGGAAGACGTTGCTCTGTCGAAGTCCAAGCTATTCGTCGGCGGCCTCCTGGGAGTCATCGGAACGCTGGGCTACTACGGAGCATATGTCTACGTGATCTGGCGCTCGCTCCATGGTGCCTACAACATCGGCCAGTTTACATTTCTTGCCGCCGCCATTCAGCAGGCCAGTTCCAATCTGCAACAGGTTTTTTCCACGGTCTCCGGCATCGCCGATCAGGCGTTGTATCTAACCGACCTGATCGCCTTTTTCGAAATGCAGCCGACTGTGCAATCCCGGCCCGATGGCCTGCCTATGCCGGAAAGTATCCGCCTTGGCTTTGAGTTTCGCAATGTTTCCTTCACTTATCCGGGGACCGACCGGACAGTCTTGAGCGACTTCAATTTCACTCTCGCTCCGGGAGAACGCATCGCTCTGATTGGCGAAAATGGTCAGGGAAAAACGACGGTAGTCAAGCTGATCACACGCCTCTACGATCCGACCGTGGGACAGATTCTCCTCGACGGTATTGACCTGCGCGAGTATGCCCTCGAGGACCTGCATCGACACATCGGCGTTATCTTCCAGGATTTCATGCGCTTCGAGATGACCGCGCGCGAAAATATCGCGGTGGGCCGCGTCGACCAGCCTAATCAGCAGAACGACATTGAAATCGCCGCTCACAAGAGCCTGGCCGACACTGTGGTGAGCAAGTTTGCCAACGGTTACGATCAGATGCTCGGACGGCGCTTTGAAGGAGGCGTTGAACTCTCCGGCGGCGAGTGGCAGAAGATGGCTCTCGCTCGCGCCTATCTTCGCGACGCCCAGATGCTCATCCTCGATGAGCCGACGGCGGCTCTCGACGCACGCAGTGAGCTTGAGGTCTTTGAGCGTTTCGCCGAATTAACCGAAGGCAAAATGGCGCTGCTCATCTCGCACCGTTTCTCCACGGTGCGCATGGCTGATCGCATCGTTGTTCTATCCGGCGGCCGTCTCATTGAGGAAGGGAATCATCAGCAGTTGATGGCCCGCGGTGGACTCTACGCGGAGATGTTCGAGATGCAGGCGGCGAGCTACAGATAACCACCGGCAGCAAGAGAAACAGAAAGGCGTCATGGCAAAGTCTTCGGCAGATCCAAATACATCTGAATTTGCTCCGCACTCCACGGCTCCAGTGTTGGACATGCCGGCGGGTGGTCTGCCTGAAAAACCCGCCGTGTCGGAGGTGGAACTACAGCAGCACGCCGATGCCCTCGCTCAGCAGTGGGAGACGTTGCCGCGCGGCTCAAAACAAGTTGGACTTTTGCTTCGGCTCGAAAGTCTCAAGGTCAGGCTGACGAATCTACTCCGGAAGTGCCGCGCCATTGCATCCACCCAGGAGTTGACGCCGCAACTGGAACTGCTCGAAAGCACGCGCATGCTGGAATCCGCTATCATCGCGGGAGAGAGCGCCAGCACTGCCCTTGCGGCTTTGCCGCATGTCCGCCTGGACCCCGATGTCGAATTGCCTCGCACCGTGAATCTGGCTGAAGAATATCTTTCTGCCGCCGGCGGTATCTGGTCGCCGGAATCTCTTGCGACGTATGTTCTGCAGGTGCAGCGGCACGATGCCCTCCTGTTCGAAGAAATCCTGGTACTACCGCAGGCCCTCAAACTCGCTCAGTTGGAATACATTCTGGATCGCGCTGACGAAGCGTTTGCGGCAGGCGATCTGCCGCCCGTCGAGCAGTCGCCATTTTCCGCAATTCTGCACAGCCTGCGCCGCCTGGGCCAGTGCGAATGGCGCAATATACTTGAGCCGCTAGTGGCGTTCGACGTCATACTTCGCAACGATCCATGCAACGTGTTCGCGAACATGGAAGATGAAACGCGAAACGCCTATCATCTGCGAATTGCCGAACTGGCGCGCCACGCGAATACAAGTGAAGTAAAAACTGCCCAGATCGCGCTCAATCTTGCGCGCGAAGCCAGCGAGTCAGCCGAGCCCGATCCAGGACGTGCGCGCCGGATCATGCACATCGGTTACTACCTCTTTGCCGAGGGCTTCCCTCAGCTGAGCCAGCGCATCCGGTACCGCGCGCCACTGATGGAGCGTGTGCGCGGCTTTCTCCGACGCTGGAACGAGGACTTTTACATCACCGGCATCTTTGTCCTTTCCCTCCTGTTGATTGTTGCGATCGTCGCGCCGCTGGTTCCTCATTATGCCTTCTGGCCGGTCATGGCTGCGCTGCTGCTCGCTCTTCTGCCGGCATCTCAGGGCGGCGTCGACTTGGTAAACAACAGCGTTACGGCGCTCTTGAAAACGCAGTCGCTTCCTAAACTGGATTTTTCGAAAGGTGTTCCGGCGGACGCAACCGCCTTCGTTGTTGTACCCACGCTGCTGCTCAATGAGAAGCAGGTTCACGAACTGTTTGACGAGTTGGAAGCACGATATCTCTCCAATCAAGACCCAAACATTCACTTCGGCCTGCTGACCGATCTGCCGGATAGCTTGTCGCGACCGCAGGGCGATGATCGCCATCCGTTGGTTGGGTTGGCAATGCAGTGCGTCGATGACCTGAATGCGAAGTATCCCTCTGCAAAAGGAGGCTCGTTTATCCTCCTGCATCGCCATCGCGTCTTCAATTCACGCCAGGGTGTCTGGATGGGTTGGGAGCGGAAGCGAGGGAAACTGCTCGACCTGAACAAATTCCTGCTGCACAAATTCGACAGCTTTCCGGTCAAAGCTGGACCGATCGAGGTTCTACAGAAGGTTCGATACGTCATCACTCTGGATTCGGATACGCAGCTTCCGCGCGGCACCGCAGCGCGCATGATTGGCACGATCGCCCATCCTCTGAACCACGCCATCATCGATCCTCAACGCCGCATCGTAACAGCCGGCTACGGCATTCTTCAACCGCGTGTAGGTGTCAGCGTTGCGTCTGCCTCGCGTTCCCGCTTTGCATCCCTCTACTCCGGTGAGACTGGCTTCGATATCTACACGCGCGCTGTCTCCGACGTCTATCAAGACCTCTTTGGCGAAGGCATCTTCGCGGGAAAGGGCATCTACGAAGTAAGCATTCTGCATCAGGTCCTCGATCGCCGCTTCCCGCGCGATGCTCTCCTCTCTCACGATCTCATCGAGGGGTCATACGCGCGCGCAGGACTCGTCTCCGATATCGAAATCATCGATGACTACCCATCCCACTACTCCGCTCACACCCGCCGCCAGCATCGCTGGGTGCGCGGAGACTGGCAGATCGCGCAATGGCTCTTTAGCCGCGTGCCCGATGAATCCGGCCGATTCGTTGCGAACCCGATCAGCACCATCTCGCGATGGAAGATATTCGACAACTTACGCCGCAGCCTGGTGGAACCTGTCACTTTCGTCATGCTTGTCCTCGGTTGGTCCATACTTCCGGGCGGAGCACTTTACTGGACGCTTGCCACCATGGTATTTCTGCTTCTGCCCGTGCTCGTCCAGCTGGCCTTCAACCTCGGCCGCGCCTTGCTTAAGCTAAGTGTCGTTGCGGCGCGTGAGAGTCTCTCTACATTTACGTCCGCGTTCGGCTTTACACTTCTTAACCTGACATTCCTTCCGCATCACATGCTGCTATCGCTGGACGCGATTGCTCGGTCTCTCGGGCGCAGGCTGCTGTCGGGAAGGCGGTTGTTGGAGTGGGAGACAGCGGCGCAGTCGGAGTCCGGAGGCTCACAGACGCCGCTGGACCTCTATCTTCAACGTTCGCCCTTCGTCGCGTTGCTCATTGCTGGAGTGCTCGCGGTCACGCACGTCAGATCTTTGTTTGACGCTGCTCCTATCCTTATCCTCTGGAGCATGGCTCCGCTCGTCGTGATCTGGCTGAATTCGCCTCCACGGCGGGAGGAGGGTCCGCTCTCTGCGGAAGACACGAGCTTCCTCCGGCAACAGGCTCTGCGCGTCTGGAGATACTTCCTGGAGTTCGGCGACGAGCGCAACCACTGGCTCATTCCCGACAATGTCGAAGAAAAAGACACGTTCCAGGTGCGCAAGCTATCCCCGACGAATCTCGGCATGCTCTTCAATGCGAGACAAGCCGCGTACGAGCTGGGCTTCCTCACTCTTCCGGAATTTGCCCGCGCCACGCTCGGCACCTTGGCCACCTACGAGCGTTTGGAGAAGCAGCGGGGCCACATTTACAACTGGTATGACATCAAGAATCTTCGGCCAATTGGCCCACTCACCATCTCGGCCGTCGATAGCGGAAATCTTGCAGCGTCTTTCTATACTTTGCATACGGGGGCACTCGATCTCTTGAAGCGTCCGGTGCTGAGCCGGGAAGTGGTTGCAGACTTACAGCAGATTGTTTCGGCTACTGATAAGCCGACCGCCGACGAGAAGACCATTGATCCCGATTGGATGGTGAGCGAGGCTGCTCGCCACCGGTCGGCTTTGTCGGACTTCGTGGAGAACTACACCCCGTGGCTGCTTACCCGATACACGCCCCTCTTTGAACTCCCGCAACTCGGCAACGACGATGCCCAGCAAATTCCGGATTTGCATGCCGCCGCCGAATACGCTGCCGACCTGGAGCATCGGATTGCCAGGTCAGAGACAGCGCTTCCGCCGCTCGCCGCGGAGTTGCGGTCACAGCTTAACGACGCTGTGCCACGGCTCGCACAATTGAAAGCGGATATCGCGACCATCGCCGCCAAGGCGGAGAGCAACGCCGATGCCATGGAGTACGGATTCCTGCTGGTAGAATCCCGCCAACTCCTCTCGATCGGATACGACGGCGTCACTGGCGAGGTGCACTCGGCATGCTACGACCTGCTTGCCTCTGAGGCCCGCATTGCGTCCTTCATCGCCGTGGCCAAGGGAGACATCCCCCAGCAGTCATGGTTCCGTCTGGATCGTACGCACGTTCTGGCTGATGGGCGTCCCGCCCTGCTCTCATGGACGGGAACCATGTTCGAGTACATGATGCCAGCACTGTGGATGCGGAATTTTCCCGACACGCTGATCTTTCGCTCGCTTGAATCCGTCGCCCACGTCCAGCGCGATTATGTCCGTGACATTCCATGGGGAATCTCTGAGTCGGGATTCGCAAAGATGGATCCACTTGGTCGATATAGCTACCAGGCCTGGGGCATTCCAGCATTGGCTTCGAAATACGGTGCGGAAGATGGCCCTGTAATCTCGCCCTACTCCACGTTCCTTGTTCTACCCATCTTCCGTAAGGCCGCGATCGCGAATCTTCGCCGCATGGCTGCGCTGGGATGGACTGGCGCCTATGGTTTCTATGAGGCAGCCGACTATACGCAAGGCAAGCAGGCGCAGCTGGTCCGATCTTGGATGGCTCATCACCAGGGCATGTGTCTGCTGGCCGTGACCAACCTTCTGAAGGACAATATCCTTCAGCGCTGGTTCCACGGCACTCCTGTTGTTCGTGCAGCCGAATTGCTTCTGCACGAGAAGCCGCTTAGCAAAGAGACGCTTAAGGAACTGTAAAAGCGATCCAGATTGAATGCATCCGAGGCGGACCACTCAGATGCAGGCAAATCGCGCCCTTTATAATGAGCTGGATTCAAAAGGGCTTCAACGATTTCGAGGAGTCCGCACCTGATGGCAGATCATTCTTCAGTTCAAGTTCCAACCCGGCTCGCCATTGATGACGGTCCTCCTCAGCGCAAGCATCCTTTTCCGCCATGGCCGTCCTTCTCTCAGGAAGAGATGGAAGCGGTTGCGCGTGTCCTCGAATCCGGAAAGGTGAATTATTGGACAGGAGAGGAGGGTCGCCACTTTGAGTCCGAGTTCTCGGTCTTCACTCAATGTAAGCACGCAGTTGCTCTCGCCAATGGCACCGTGGCATTGGAACTTGCGCTCAAGGTTCTCGGCATTGGTCGCGGAGATGAAGTTGTAGTCCCCAGCCGCACGTTCATCGCGTCTGCGAGTTGCGCCGTCATGCGAGGCGCAACTCCAATAATGGCAGATGTCGATCCGAATTCGCAAAATATCACCGCGGAGACAATTCGTGCAGTTCTCACGCCCCGCACGCGCGCCATCATCGCCGTACATCTGGCGGGATGGCCGTGCGACATGGACCCGATTCTCGACCTTGCGCGCAAGCACGGTTTAAAGGTCGTTGAAGATTGCGCGCAGGCACACGGTGCTGTTTACAAAGGACGGCCGGTTGGCTCAATGGGCGATGTAAATGCGTTCTCCTTCTGTCAGGACAAGATCATCAGCACCGGTGGTGAAGGCGGGATGCTGACCACGAACGACGCTGACCTTTGGTCCCGCGCTTGGGCGTTCAAGGATCATGGAAAGAGCTATGACGCGGTCTACGATCGCCATCATCCCCCCGGCTATCGATGGTTGCACGAAAGCTTCGGCAGTAACTGGCGGCTCACTGAGATGCAAAGCGCCATAGGCAGGGTGCTGTTGCGGAAGCTTCCTCAATCCGTTGACGCACGGCGCAAACTAGCTGCCATTCTCACTGAAAGATTTTCTCGACTCCCTGCCCTGCGCGTCACTATCCCTCCCGAAAATATTGGCCATTCCTACTACAAGTATTATGTCTTTCTGCGTCCCGACCATCTTCGCGAAGGCTGGGGTCGCAGGCGCATCATCGAGTCCATCCTGGCGGAAGGCGTGCCATGCTTCGAAGGAAGCTGCAGCGAAATCTATCTTGAGCGTGCCTTTCCTGAAGCGATGCGGCCGCCGGAGAGACTTCCGGTCGCGATGGAGCTGGGCGAAACGGCGCTTATGTTTCTGGTGCATCCAACGCTTACCGAATCCGACATGCATGATTGCGCGGACGCGGTAGAAAAGGTTCTAATGCACGCGAGCCTGCAGATCCCAGTTCCACCTGCGTAATGAAGTTATTTCCCTCAAGCGCCGCAGACTAATCGCGAGCGTTCCCAGCCCCGGGTTTGCGGCATTTGATTACAAATTGTTCTACCAGATGCTGCTCCCCATCCAGACTCCAGGAGATTCTCTCGACATTCACCTCGGAGAAGCCACGGAAGAGGTCTGGCACTCTGGCCCGCTTGAGAAAGAGGCAGAAACCCACGCCCGCAAGCGGACCTTGACGAAGGTTTACGAATCCGTCGGTTTCAACCAAGTCACCCAGGCCATAGCCCCACGTCCGGTCGGTGAAGAAGGAGGAAAGAAACGGTGCGTCAGGTTTGAGCACGCGGCGCACTTCGCACAGCGCTCGCTGGATACTTGTCCAGGGGTTCGTACATAAACTGACATTCTCTACCGCACCATCGAAACTGTCATCGGGCCAAGGCAGCCGCGCGAAATCGCCAACGCGCAGATCGGCCGCAATCCCTTCACTGGCTAATCGTTGGCCAGCCTTTTCAATGGCCGTCGACGAACCGTCGATGCCGGACACCGTAAAACCCTCGCGGGCCATGAACCAGACATTGGCGCCGGGTCCGCAACCAATTTCCAGGAGGTTGACCTTGCCGCGATCGGTTACGCGATAGAAGTTGCGCGCGACAAAGCGAATCACATGCTCAGGCGGATACTTACCCCATTCCCGGCTCTGAAAAATCTGCTCCCATAAAGGATCCCAAGTGGATTCGTTGCCGTGTTCGGGCATGTGCTTCTCCGAAACTTGCGCCAATCCTGATTTCCAAGAAGGATACATGACCAGGCATTGATGGCCAGTCCGGTATGATGTCTTCGCCCGTGCAATCTGCTTGTGCCAGTTAAACGAGGAGGTCGATCGTGCAAGTCAGCGGAGAAAAAACTGCCATCTCGATCGGCCCGCGCAAGGTTGGAGAAGGAGAGCCATGTTTCATCATTGCCGAGGCAGGGGTCAACCACAATGGAAGCCTCAAAATGGCGCTGGAGCTAGTGGATATCGCCGTGAAAGCAAGCGCCGATGCAGTGAAATTCCAGACATTTACGGCGGAAAAAGTGTGTTCGCCGGCGGCGTCCAAAGCGACCTACCAACTTCAAACCACTGGGATCGAAGAATCCCAATTGGAAATGATTAAGAAGCTGGAACTGCCTCTCGAGGCATTTCGCGAGCTGCACGCGTACTGCATATCAAATGGCATATTGTTCCTCTCCACTCCGTTTGATTACGAGAGCGCCGATTTTCTGGAAGACCTGGGCGTGCCGGCTTTCAAGATCCCTTCCGGCGAAATTACAAACATTCCATTCGTCGAACACATTGCTCGGAAGGGGCGGCCGCTGATCGTCTCGACTGGCATGTCGACCCATGAGGAGGTTGCGAATGCAGTGGAGGCGATTCGCGCAGCAGGGAACTCGCAGTTGGTTCTTTTGCAATGCGTCAGTAATTATCCTGCGCGGCCGTCGAGCATCAACCTTCGAGCCATGCGGACAATGGCGGAATCGTTTGACGTACCCGTTGGCTATTCAGACCACACGACCGGAATAGAAATTGGGAATGCCGCGGTAGCGCTGGGCGCGTGCATTATCGAAAAACATTTCACCATCAACTGTGATCTTCCCGGACCGGACCATCGTGCTTCTCTCAATCCCCATGAGTTAGCCGCAATGGTCCGCAGCATTCGGAACATTGAAGCGGCGTTAGGTGATGGGCGCAAACGGCCGGCTCCGGAAGAAATGAACACCGCCGCAGTGGCTCGGCGATCGCTAGTAGCGGCACATCGTATTCCGGCAGGGACAGTCGTTACAGAAGATCTGATTGCAATTCTCCGCCCTGGCACCGGTCTTCCTCCAGCAATGCGGTCACAGCTCTTAGGACAGACAGCGCGCCGGGACATCGAAGCCGGTGCTCTGCTCGCGCTGGATATGTTTAACTGAGGGTCTACTGGCGTATCAACAAAGAGCCCCATCACGAGAATTTCTACTATCTCAGTTGTTCGGAGGCGCAGGCTTCGCGGGCTCGGCCGCCTGAGGAGCCGGCTGACTGGCCGAACCTTCCGATGCCGCGGCCTCACTGGTCGCATTCGAGGAAGGGGAGCCTTGCGCTCCCTGTAGTTTGGCCAGCGACTCGCCCACGCGTTTCTTAAAATCACCCGCATCGTTGTGTTCCAGTCCGCTGTAAGCCGTTTGAAGTTGCATCTCGCAGCTATTCTCTTTGCCGTTCAGGAGCACGGTGTTGGTGCGCTTGCCGCCAAGAGTGCCGCCGATGTTATACGAAGCAGTCATCTCGGTGTTCTCAATCGAGATAATGCCGTACTTGCCTGAGTTCCTGAGAGTATCCTTGACCGCTGGCCACAACACATTGCAGGGAACGTTATATACATCCTTGTGAGTCTTGGCGAATGCTGGCACGGCAAGGCATAGCAACAGAATTACAAGGAACGATCGCTTCATAAGCACCCTTCTTTCTGGGGGAAGGTGGCGGAAGTATAGCATCAGTGTGCATGTGTTGACCCCGTTTTACTCCGTCAGGCGGAGACGAGCGGCCCAGAGACTTCGTAATGCCCTCAGCGCTCCCATAGCCGACAGAGTGTGCAGGGATACCTGGTTAGTCCAGGGTTGAAATCTCGAAGTGAGTAATGACGTGGGCTTCGACTCGGTCTGCGCTTGCGAAGGAGAATGCCAACATGAGCGATGCACCCAACACCGATCCGCGTGTTGCTTTGGCCTCGAAGGGCACCACGTTGGCCAGTTTTCGAACCGCGCAGGCGCTTGACCGCACCACCCTCGCCTGGGTGAGGACAACCTTTACTATGGGGAGTCTTGGCTTCGGGATGATCGACTTTTTTCGAACCCTGGACGAGCACGCTCAGACTCCGCAATCCAAACACTGGGGCGTTTGAACTAATGCTGGATGACGGGTTGATTCGTTTTCCGTGGCTTTGACTCCGGGGTCATTCACTTCCGCCACGATTCAAAGATCTTCCACCACGTCAGCTTTTGCCATTCGTAGAACCAGGTCTTTGCCCATTCGCGACGCTTCCACCAGGATGCCCCGAATCTTTCCGTATCATTCGCTGCGGCAGCATACCATCCATATTGCGGGAGACGCGAACGCATAATCGACAGCGCGCGTCGCGTGTGAAAGTCGTTTGTGACCAGTAACACCGACTGCGTGCGCGGGATTCATCCGCTCGAGGCAAGTACGAATGTCCGACGCCTCTTGAACAGTGGAATCATTTGCAATCACGCAGATGCTTAGTTGCGATCTCTGCTCGCCGGCCGATCGCGCAATGAAGTCCGATGCGTATTCTGCATAGGTGCGACCGTAGATTCGATCAGAAGACGCATCCAGAAGCATCTGTTGACCATAACCTTCGCGCAGCAACTCGAGGCCACGCCAATACCTCAGGTCGTTGTGATCTCCTGCCAGCACAACGATGACATCCGATCGCTCCGGCTGATTCACGACAAGATAGCGACCTGATCGAAGCGCGCCGAATACTCCCACGAAGAGGATGACGGCGGCAATTGCAGCTCTTGCGGTCGTAAGTTTCAACAGCACATCCTTCTGATAGGAAATCCAGTCGTGATCGTAAATGCTAATGGGAAGATTGCACACGACTCGTTCCGCGTACGATGCGTACATCAGCCCGGTGCTATACTCGCCGCTAAATGAAAGCTGCCAGGCCCTTTCGCAAGTACGGAGACGCCTCTATGCCAGCCAATCCGTCGCGTGAATTGCCGCTCATAACCAAATCACAGGCTGTTCGAGACTTGATGAGCCTGATGGATCGATGCGCCTTGGGCATTACGCTGGTCGTCGACAGCAATCAGCGACTGGAAGCCACGATTACCGACGGCGACGTCCGACGCGCGATCTTGATAGGAATTGATCTGGATCAACCGATCGCCGATCTTCTTGCACTGCGCAATGACAGGGAGCGCGATGGTCGTCCGGTCATCGCTTCCATCGGCACAGCTCGGGAAGAATTGCGCAGACTCATGGCGGAGCATCGCATCCGCCAGATTCCCTTGCTGGACGCCGAGGAGCGTGTCGTGGACCTCGCGATGGACTCCGACTATCTGGCTTCATCGGCACTGCCGCTCGACGGCTTTATTCTGGGTCGGATCGTGACAAATCCCTACAATGCATCCGGCCTTAAATGCCTCTCATGTGGCACCTCTGACTGGAAGACACGCGCCGAAGCCATCACCTGCCTGCGCTGTTCCGCTGCCTATCCCATCGACGACGGTGTCATCCAAATGTGCGTCTCTGATGACAGCGACGATGTGAGGCGGTTTTATGCGGGATTTAGCGGAACGCCCTTTGTCCATGCGTCCTTTGAAACCAATCCGCTGATTTACATCACGACGCGCGCGTATCGCCAGTTTCTGGAAAAAGTCTTTCACAATCCAGCCGGCAGTCTGATCGATTTCGGTTGCGGGGACGGCCGCTTTTCCCTCGGGGCGGTCGAGCTGTGATCGTTTGTGCCGACCTTCGCAATCCGCCCTTTCAACCTGATCATTTCGATGTTGTGCTCTGCGTCGAGGTGCTCTACTACCTGGTCCATTCACTCGGCAGACAAGGCGCCATCATGGCGGCCGCCGATTTACTGAGTGGAAGCGGAAAGATGGTCATCGGCGAATTCAGCCGCCTGGGTCGCGCCATCATCGATCTTGACGCCCTGAACCTCGTCAATGTCCGTTCCTTGATAGATTCGTCGACGCGTTGGGAAAACGTCGGCAATACTCGAACCAATGTCTTTCAGTGGAGTGTGGCTGAGTTGCAGAACGACCTTCGCGAGACAGGATTGAACATTACCGGGCAGGCTGGCATTTCGATCGCGACAGCTCTTTTCAACTATGCGTGGAATTTCACCAGCTACCCGTTGCGTCCCCAACTTGACGCCGATCTGCGCGCGATCCTGGAAACCATCAGCGACCAGACAAGTGACGCCGTCGATTCAGCCAGAAATGTCATATTCGCCGTGGAGAAATTCGACAGATAATGGCATTCGAAGTTTTGGCAATTGATGATGGCCGTTGGTCTGAGTTGGTGCGTTACGCCGAGGGAGACATCTTCTATGAGCCCTCGTACTGTCGCTTTCTCACGGAGGGAACGCCGCATCTACCTATCATGTTGTTGTACGAGGACGACCTGGGCAAGGTCTTCGATGTCACGCTCGTGAAGGCCATTAGCAGCCTTCCCTTCTTCGCCGATATCGCCGATCAGTTCACGCATCCGCCCGTCGATCTGGCAAGCCCTGACTACAACTCTCCGATTGTCCGTGCTGACCCGCGCGATTCGGCGGAGCTATTGCAGCACTATCGTCGCCCCGTAGATCAATATTGTCGCGAAACCGGGGTGGTCACCGAGTTTGTTCGTTTTCATCCCCTGTCGGAAAGCGCTGAACTGGTCGATATCTATCCCGGCGCCGAGCTGCTGTACATCGATCTGCGTCCCGGTTATCAAAATGCCCTTCACGGTTATAGAAAGGGACACAAATCAACGATCAAAAAGGCTGCGCGTGAGGGAGCTGAGTTTCGGTTCTGCACGAGCAATGATACGCATCCGCTGGCCAAGGTCTACGAGTTGTATATAGAGGCCATGCAGAGAAAAGACGCTAAAAGCGTTTATCTGCATAAATTTGCCCACTTTCAGAATATGGCGCGACATCTTGGAGACCGCCTTCTTATCATGCAGTCCTGGGTCGGAGACCAGGTCGCTTCGGCAAACATCTTCCTCCTCGACAGGAAGCATATCTGGTTCAATTATTCGGGACTGGATCAGCAACTTCGTGCAAGCGGAGCACACACATCTATGTTGGACCGCGCAATTCACTGGGCATGCGAGCAGGGGTTCGATCACTTCATTTTGGGAGGAGGGATCGAACCGGGCGACTCAACTCATGCCTCCAAGCGGGGCTTCTCCCATCATTCAGCCAGCATTCACCACATGAAGAGAATTCACAATGAAAAGGCAATGAACCTGCTGGTCGACGCCAAGAGAGCATACGACAGCAGACTCGGATTGCCGACAAGAACCGCTTATTTTCCCAGTTACTGGCTCAGCTAATAGCAGGTATGTTGGATGCATCAGGATGAACACTCGCAAACGGGGATAGTCCAAAGCTCGAAATATGCAAAAAACCGCACTTGAGATGCTGGAGGCAGCGAACCCCGTCGATTCAGAGCGGTGGAACACACTCGTCTCGAATTCGCCCGCGCCCGATGTTTACTACATGCCCGCCTACGCGCGGGCATCTTCGGAGATAGAACACTCTGAGCCCGTGGCCATCCTTGGCGGCCCCGACTCCGGCAGATTCCTTGCTCCACTCCTTCTTCGCCGCATGTCCGCTGTTGTGAACAGCTCCCGAATCGATTGGACCGATGCATGTTCTCCCTATGGTTACGGAGGCCTCGTGCCTCTTTCAATCGCTCAATCCACCGACGTGCCCGACCTCCGCGGCTTTCTTGAGGACCTTCATGATTGGTCTTCTACCCGCGATGTGGCCTGCTGCGTGCTTCGCCTACATCCACTCATGAAGCAGGAAGAATGGTTCACTCCCGAAGAGCAGAGTCAAAAGTTCCTCAGGTTACGGCTTCGGGGATCGACGACTGCGATCGACCTCGAAGATTGGGATGACGTTCGCGACCGGCCATTCAGCCTGCGAAAAGACCGGCGGTCGGATCTGAACGTCGCACGCCGCAGCTTGCGCATAACCTGGACAAGCGCTGAGGACCCCAACCTGCAGCCGACCCTCGATCGCTTCTCCGCACTGTATGAACAGGCAATGGAATCTCGCCACGCTGATAGTTTCTTCAGATTTCCTGCTTCCTATTTTTCCCGTCTGGCCTCACTGGGAAGCGGCCTCAGCATTGCTCTTGCGTGGCTGGACGACCAGCTTGCTGGCGGAAGCATCTTCCTGGCGGGCCGCGACTATGCCCACTATCACCTCGCTTGTGGAAATGAAATCGGCATGAAATATCGGGCCGCTACGCTGCTGGTTGTGGAAGGTGCCAAATGGGCACGAAGGCAGGGGTGCAAACTCCTGCATCTGGGCGGCGGACTGGATCCTGGTGATTCGCTGGAATTCTTCAAATTCAGCTTCGGCGGACGGTTATATCGTTATGCGTATCTGATCAGCATCGTCAATCCCGAGCGATTTGAGCAACTCTGTCAGATGCCGAATGCACCCTGGCCGTATCAGCCGAACGAGATATTGGGCGGACACGATTGAGATCCATCGGAGTCGTCACCACATCGCGCGCAGACTACAGCGCCTATCGCCCGCTTCTCAAGGCCCTGGCGGTCGATCCCGACCTATCGCTGAAGCTCTATGTCTCGGGTATGCACCTCTCTCCGGAATTCGGCTTAAGTGTCCGGCTGATTGAAAACGACGGCTTCGAAATCGCCGGGCGCGTGGAAATGCTGATTTCCTCCGATACTCCGGAAGCCATCGCCAAGTCAATGGGGCTGGGCCTGATCGGGTTCGGCCAGGCCTTCAGTCAGCGCCGGCCGGACATTCTCGTTGTGCTGGGCGACCGCTACGAGATGCTAGGCGCAGCGCTGGCTGCATTGCCCTTCAAAATTCCCATCGCTCACCTCTCCGGAGGCGAGCTGACACAAGGTGCCATCGACGATGCCTTGCGCCACAGCATTACCAAGCTCAGCCATCTCCACTTCACCTCTACAGAAGCGTATGCCCGTCGCGTCATTCAATTAGGAGAAGATCCGAGACGAGTTTTTGTATCCGGCGAACCTACGCTCGATCATATATTGACCGCGCCGCAACTCACTCCCACGGAAGTACAGCGCCGCTTTGGCGTTGACGTTGGGCGGCCATTCCTCCTCGTAACATTTCATCCGGTCACCCTCGAATACGAGCAGGTTGAATGGCAAACGGACGAGCTCCTCGCCGCACTCGATCAGGCACGCTTCCCTGTTATCTTCACCATGCCCAACGCCGATACTGCGGGACGGATCATTGCAACCAAAATGCGGCAATGGGTCCAGTCGCATCACGGGATGGGCCATATGGTCGATAATTTCGGGGCGGAAGCTTACCACAGCGTGTTGAGCCGCGCTGTCGCGGTCGTGGGCAATTCCTCCAGCGGACTCATAGAAGCGCCTTCCTTCAAGGTCCCGGCAGTCAATGTCGGCATTCGCCAGTCGGGTCGAATCCGTGCAGCAAGCGTAATCGACGTTGGCCACAACCGGACCGACATCCTGGCTGGAATCAGAAAGGCCGCTTCTGAGGAATTTCGTAACTCACTTCATACATTGGAGAACCCGTACGCCAGCAAGACAAATTCAGCCGTATCTGTCATTACGGGTGTTCTAAGAAGCGTAGAGCTGGGAAGTGCGCTCCTTCAAAAGAAATTCCATGACCTGAATCCTTGAGCATTTTTCGCATCCTGTCCCTTTGACCGGAATCAAATTACAGCACTGTCACACCATTGGGAAAGCAGGTCAATGTGACAAACGAAGAACTCCTCGGCATCACCGCTCTCAACGCATCGTAGATCCAGCCCGTAAACATGGTAGCTTCCATCGCCACAGTCCACGGCTGTGGCAGTGTTCTCATCCAGTCATCGAGATGAATCGTCGTCGCAGGAATCACGCCTTCCAGAAGTACCTTGCCACTCTCGCTCTTCGCACAATAGCTGATCGTCTTCTTGTGGATGTCCAGACCGATGAAGGTCATACTGTTCATGAGGAGCCTCCTTGGATGTCTCTGAATCAGCGGGTCACCGCCGAGTTCAGCACCTTGTATACCAAGCACTCCTCTCTTCAGCGACTTATCCATCCAAACAATTCGGCCATGTGGAATCTCACCACAATGGAGATTAGTAAGCCAGACTCCATCACGAGGCTATCCGCTTTGGCGAATGCCTGGTCCTCGGGGGACTTGTAGTGGCCGTATTAGCGGGCATTTCACACTGGAACACGCTTCGCCGCATGGAGCGTGGCGAAATGCCGAGGGCGGCCCTCTGGCCATTGAGCATAACGGTTGCGCTGTTTGTCGCGCTGCTGTTAGCGGCAGGACTGGGGTCGGTGCTTACCTCGCGCTGAGTTCCCACCGGTAGAGTATCTCGTCTTCTGTTGGCTTGAGTGGAACAGGAGGGATGCCCCATCCTGAGCGCAGCGAAGGGTGGGAAGCACAATCCCGGATCAGAATTCTCCGGCCTCGCAAGGCGCGGCCCGGGAGAAGCCCCGGGCCATCGGGGTCCTCCGGCGCGAGAGGTCCTGGTCGCTGGGGTGATCTTTAGCTCGGGGGAGGAAAGAGACCGGTCCGAAGGCCGGAGTCCCCACGGACAGAGCCTGCCCTGAGCGTAGCCGAAGGGTCTTCGTCCGTGTGAGTGGAGAACCGCACCGCACTGCCGTAGGCCCGAGCGCAGCCGCACTCGAAGCGACTCTGTTCGCGGATTTGCTGACAATCCAAGGTTGACCCCTTGATAATTGGCCAGCCCTGCGCGTCAGTGAGCGCATCGGCCTGGACGTGTCAACCGACATCGGGCTGCGCTCAGTGAACTCAAGCCGACTTTGAGAAGTGATCCTCGTGTCCCATCCTTACCTAAGCAGGGGTCCGATTTATGAAGCAGAATTTCGCCGCAATTATCCTCGGTGGTACCGGGCAAGTGGGTGGTGCAGCCGTCGCGGAGCTGCTAGCAATTCCGGAATGCCGGGAAGTGGTGATGGTCACCAGAAAGCCCATTGCGGCGCAATCGCGGATGCGCAACGTCGTTCTTGATACCGGCGCTGCTGACTTTGCCGAGCGCACCGCCGCCCTTGCCCGCGAAGTTTTAAGCCAAGGTCCCGTCAGCGCCGTGAGCTGTGTGGGTGTCGGTTCTGGATCGATGCGCTGGAGCGAAGAAGAATTGCAACGACTTGAACTCGGCGTCGTCGGTGCCTTTGCGCGTGGCTGCCATGACGCCGGAATCGCCCAGTTTTGCCTACTTTCTGCGGCAGGAAGCACAGCCAGCAGCCGGTTTCGCTATGTCCGCGTAATGGGCATGAAGGAAGACACCGTGCGCAACATCGGTTTTACCCGCCTCGCCATCTTTCGCCCCGGCATCATTGTCGGCAACGCTCATACTCCGGCCTGGGCCGGTTGGTTGGGAAGCCTCGTGCCTGGGCCGTTTGGCAATATTGATCAGCGAATTCTCGGTCGCTCAATCGCCGCAGAGATAGCTTTGCGCAGTCGAGAGGCTGGTGAAGTTACCCGCGAAAATGCAGCAATGAAAAAACTTGCTGAGCAGTTCCAATAGCGTGACTTTGGAGTTCTTGCGTTGGGATCTAGGCTAAATTAATGGCGAGAGATAAACCGGCGAGCCGCATTATTCCCAGAACCTCCGCAATATCTTGACGCAATTACCGAGGATAGGGTAATCCTTGCGCTGGTCTAGCGATGCCATTCTCTCCCATCCGGAATGATCCAGCATGAAACCATTGATCCATTTGCGCTGCATAATCTTCTGCCTTTCCGCACTTTGCCTTGTAACGAAGGCAATGGGGATGCATGCGGCCGGCAAAATCCATCCGTAGATTTGTTCATCGGAGCGACGGCGCTGGAGCATGGCTACTCCATCGCAACAGTGAATCTGCGCCACTTCCGCCTTATCCCTGGTTTGAATGTGCTCCAGCTGTAGCTCTGGTAAATTCACTTTGCATCATCGCGCGGTGGAATTGCTCCACCAACCATCGATACGGCCTGTTGCGGCCCATGATGCTTCTACTCAGTCCGCCCTTCGCACCTTCTTCTCCAGATACTCATTCAAATGCTCCAGCGCATCCCGAAGAGCGTGATCCGTCCGCTCAATCCGGCCGATCAGCATCGCTCCCTCCACGCCTCCGATGATGAGGTTTGAGAGTTTGTCCACCTCGACAACTTCCCGGATGGTTCCGGCTTTTTTCCCATCCTCGACGATATCTTTGAGCAAACCCTGCCAGCCGTGAAGTGCCCTGCGAACTCTCTCTCGTAGCACCGGATTCCCGTTTGCCGAATCCACCGCCGTATTGAGCAGCGGACACCCTCCTGGAAATCCCGAGCGCGTCACGAAGTTGGCGATATGCTGTTTCAGCCGATTCACATGGTCCGGAATCGAATCCAGCTTCTGCCGCCGCCTCTCGCTGGTCGTGGCCCACGCGAAATCGAAAGCCTCGGCAGCCAGCTCCTCTTTGCTTTCAAAATGCCGGTAGATTCCGCCCTTTTCGAGGCCGGTCGCATCCATGATGTCCTGGATCGAACAGCCTTCATAACCGCGCTGATTGAAAAGGGGAGCAGCCTCCTCAATAATCCGCCGCCGCGTCTCCTCGCCTTTGCCCATCCCTCATCCCTGCCTTGAGAAACCGATCGGTCTCTATTATAAGCGTCAACGAGGAGGCAAAGATTTCTAGACTAATCCGCAATGACTATTGGCTAATCCTTGTTTCTTATGACCACAATTTCCCCGAATCCGCTATAATAGATTTGAAAGAAGAGCCCCGGCTGCCAATCGCAGCTGGGGCTTTACCTTTGGGAAGGGATGGTGCGCGTTTACTCTCGTAACCACTTTAGAATGAATGGGTAGAAGTTATCACTAATAGAATGAATGGATTACAAACCATACATTTGGAATGAATCGGTTACAAACCATAAGGGAGGGGGGCGGCACCAGGGGGGCCCCCCCGAACTCCTCCCCGAAGCAGATCGCAGGCCCGCTGCAAATCCTCATCGCGCTTGGCAAAGCAGAATCGCAGAAGATTCTCGCCGCGCCCTCCGGTGAAGAAAGCCGTTCCGGCCACCGCCGCTACGCCCCGCTCCCGCAACAGCGTCCGAGCCTTCTCCTTGGCGGTTGCGCCCGGCAGTGACGAGGCATCGGCCAGCACGTAATACGCTCCCGCCGGAATCGACGGCGGAAGCCCCGCATCGGCCAGCGCAGAGCACATCAGGTCGCGTTTGGCCTGGTACTCAGCTGCCATGTCGGTATAGAACGACACCGGCAGCTCCCTCAGCCCGGCCGCCGCTCCGTATTGGAAGGGCGACGGTGCACAGACGTAGGTCAGGTCGTGGAAGTACCCGATCGAACCCAGCCACCGCTTGTCGGCGGTCAGGTACCCCACCCGCCACCCGGTGATGCTGAACGTCTTCGACAATCCGGAAATGGAAATCGTCCGCTCCGCCATCCCCGGCAGGGTCGCCGGGCTCACATGCTCCTTCCCATCGAAAACAAAGTATTCGTAAATCTCATCCGTGAAGACGAAAAGATCGTGCTCTTCGGCAATCGCAGCGATCCCTTCGAGTTCTGCCCGTGAAAAGACCTTGCCGCAGGGATTTCCCGGCGTGTTGATCACCAGCGCCCGTGTCTTCGGCGTAATCGCCTCCCGCAGCCGGTCCAGATCGAGTGCCCAGTCTCCATCCGCGAGCGGAACCGCAACCGGCTTGATCCGCAACGCCAGCAGCGTATTCAGGTGATAGCCGTAGAACGGCTCGAACAGGATGACCTCGTCGCCCGGATCGAGCAGCGCCAGCGCCGCCGCGTAGAATCCTCCGGTCGCACCCGAGGTCACCAGCACCTCCGACTCGGGATCGACGGTGAGATGGTTGTCCCGCTGGAGCTTGCGCGCGATGGCCTCGCGCAAGGGCGCGACGCCATCCAGCCGGGTGTAGATGTTGTACCCCTCGTGGATCGCCTCGATGGCCCGCTGCACAACCGGGGGCGGCACCTCCGTGTCGCACACCCCCTGCGCCAAGTTGACCCCTCCCACCCGGTCGCACTCCACCGTCATGGAACGTATCTCCGACTGCACAACGTTCGGAGAAATTTCGCTTAAATGAAGTCTTTCAATCGCGGTTCGCATTGATTTCATATCTAACACGGAGCACAGTGATTTGCACGTCATTGACACGAAAGGAATCGAGAGCGTATTCGATACCTGAACCAACCACGAGAAACTGAGGCTGAGAGAACAATGCACAAACTCCTGCGCCAGTTGAGTTGCGTGTCGATGTGTTGGTTTATAGCAGCCTGCGGCGGCAGTTCCCCGATTCTGACTACCGGCGGCGGCTCCGGCAACGGCGGCACGACTAAGGAAACACTTGTCTGGAGCGACGAATTCAATGGCGCTGCCGCTCAGAGCGCGCCTAACCCCGCCAACTGGACCTACGATACCGGAGGCCGTGGCTGGGGCAACGGCGAGCTCGAAACCTACTGCGCCTACGGCTCTACGACCGCGCCGTGTGACGCAAAGAATCCAAACGCATATGTCAGCAATGACGGCTATCTGCATATCATCGCCCGTCAACCCGCAAAAGGGGTGTACACCTCGGCGCGCATGAAAAGTGAAGGATTGCAGAGCTTTGCGTACGGCCGAATCGAAGCCAGTATCAAGATGCCCGAAGGACAGGGTTTCTGGCCCGCGTTCTGGATGCTTGGCAATAACATCGCGGCGGTAAACTGGCCTGGCTGCGGCGAAATGGACATCATGGAAAGCGTTGGATCAATCCCATCGACGAATGTCGGCTCAATTCACGGGACCGGGTTCACCGGGTCGGCGATCGGCACGCAGTTCACACTCCCGAGCAACGTTAAGTTCGGCGACGCTTTCCACACTTTTGGAATCGTGTGGTCCCCAAAGCAAATTCAGTATTACGTAGATAGCCCCACGAACGTGTACGCGACCTATAAACCGTCGAGCATTCCGAAAGGAGCGGTGTGGCCATTCGATACAGGCAAGTTTTTCTTCATCCTAAATGTTGCCGTGGGAGGATCATGGCCCGGTTCACCCGACGCGACCACCGTATTTCCCCAGGAGATGCTGGTGGACTACGTCCGCGTATACGCCGAGCCCGGATCCGCGACAGCAGTCAGAGCTGCACTTAAGAAGTGAAAACCTGCTCGGAGTCGCGCAACGCGACGACACTCTCCCATGCGTCCTTGCTAGCGATCTTGCGATCGGAATGGACGCGACCTTCACGTTCGAACACGATCCTCGCTTCGATTCTCTTGTGCGCGAGCGCCCCCAATAGATGCGGAAGAAAAGTGATCTCTCCGTAATAGCACAGGTCTGCCTCAACACCGTCAGCGAGCAAATAGCTGATAGCAGCGGGGAGAATCGGAGTGCGCGTAGCGATGGCCGGCTGCAACAACGCAGTGCGGAATGGCAGCACTGTGCTTCCGTCCGTGCTGGTGCCTTCGGGGAAAAGGACGACCGGAACACCGGCCGTCAGAGCGTCCGCAATTTCGCGGGCTGGCTCATAGACGCTGTGTGCGCGGCTGCGCTCAACGAAGATCGTGCCTCCGCAGCGGGCCAGCATTCCAAAGACCGGCCACAAGAGTACCTCGGACTTAGAGACAAAGATGCACGGCATCACCGATGCGTAGAACAGGATATCCAGATAACTCAGATGGTTCGAAACAACAAGGCCATTGGTCGGTAAAGAGCCGGAGGTGGTTACTGCCATCGACAATCGGCGCGCGATTGTTCGGCAGGCGGAGTGAAGCCAATTCGCTTGCTGCCTGAGGCTCAATGAGTTTCGTTGCCTTAAACGCAGTACAGCGAAGCGCGTCAGAACTTCAAGCAGGCTCAGCATGAGCACGAGCGCTCGCCAGGCGCTTCTGACGTTTTTTTGAATTCGATCTGATCTCATCCGAGCGCGTTATGGGTTAGATATAGGCTCACTGACAAGGCCAACTCCGCAACGGCCTGCACCCCCACATCAGACTACAGGTCAGAATTCGAATCTTCTTAATCGGCGTCGAGGAAGAAGCGGTTCCTGGCAGCCGGACTGAGTTGCGCAAGGTCCAGCAGGGTGAGGAAATCGATGGTGCGGAACTCGCGATCCCATGCAGGTGTGCCGCAGATCCTGGCTCCAACTGCGATGTAGGTCTTGATCAGTTTCGGTATCTTTACTTCGTATTCCGAATTGGAAGCCACAGCCGGCAATTCATAGCGTGCGAAGGGAACCGTTCGCAATTCGGGATTCACCAAAAACTCCGATAGCTGCTTATATATCGCCCAGCCGGTTTGCGGATCCTGGGAGTTCAGCGACGAGCAGCCGATGAGATAGCGCAGACCATAGAACTCCGAGTACTGTGCGATGCCGCGCCACAGAAGCGTAAGGGCTTCGCTCGAACGGTGATCGCGTTCAATGGATGCGCGTCCCAGTTCGAGCACCTGATTCCGGATCGACTCATAGGGCGAAAAATCGAACTCCTGGGCGCTGTAATAGCCAAGATAACGGGCCGCCGTGATGCCAGACTGCATGCGGTAAGTGCCGACTACCTCTCCCCGCGTGCGGTCTTCAACAATCAGATGATCGCAGAACAGATCGAACTGGTCCTGATCCATTCCCGTCGAGTACGAAGAAATGAGCCCCTCACCCAGCTCGAGATTAAAGACCTTGAATCGCAACCGACAGGCGGCTTCACGTTCGGCAACCGATTGTGCCAGCCGAATTTGATATTTGCCTGCATCGATCGAGACCCACGGCTGGAGCGCCGGTTGCGGTCGAGGACGGCCTGCCGGTTGTATCTCGTACGACCCAGTTGCGGCAAGCGCTGACTTGCTCGGTCTCAAACGGCCATAAGAGGCGAACATGGCGCTATCATGCAACGGTTTATTTGAATGAATCTTAACGGAGCAAGAAATCCACACGAATTCTTGGTGAATGGAACTCTTCCGACAATGGGCCGCGCATGGTAACTGTTACATAGGTACCTTAGTTTGCATTATGGTACACGGTTCGGCCATCTCGGATCCTTACTTATATTGATAAGATGTTTACTGCTGTTCCCCAAGTTTATTTCCGTGAAGTCAAAATAGAAGGGTAAAAAACAAAAATGAATCGCGAGCAGATAATTGCCGCCATCGATGATGAGATCGGCAAACTTAACCAGGTGCGTAAGTTGTTGCAAACCGCAAGCGGGCACCGGCTACTCACCACCACCTCAGCGAAGCTTGTCAAGAAGCGCGTGTTGAGCCCCGAGGCGCGCCAACGTATTGCAGCAGCACAAAAGCGCCGTTGGGCCAAGCAGAAGAAAGAGGCGGCCGCCGCGGCGCCTAAGAAATAAATCGATGCTGAAGGTTAAGCTGCTCCATGCGGAGGCACACCCCCCTACCGTAGCCCATGCTGGCAGCGACCTCGGCTTCGACCTCTACGCCGTTGAGGACGTTGTGCTGTTGCCTGGCGTTCCTGTCAAGGTGAGAACCGGCATAGCGGTGGAGGGGCCGGCGGGTTGGGGATTCGTGCTCGGAGACCGGTCGTCGATGGCGGCCAAGGGCGTTACTTACGCCGGAGGGCGCATCGATGCCGGGTATCGGGGCGAGATCCTGGTGTGCCTGGTGAACGTCAACCAGCCGACCTACTCGGTTCGCATCCTCAGGGATGCGAACGGTGGCATTGCGGACGTGGCGCTCGAGTGCACGGATGCGAGCGTCCATATCCGCAAGGGGGACAAGATCGCCCAGATGTCGCCCTTCGAGTCCCGGACCACGCTGCAGCTCGTCGTGGTCAAGGAGCTATCGGCGAGCGATCGGGGCGGAAAGGGCTTCGGGTCTACCGGGCGCTAACACCTTCGACGTTAACGCGGCTACTTGCGCAGATACGCGTCCGTTCCCGCGATCCAGTCGGCGCGCGGGGGCGTAAAGACGTCCAGGTCGATGGTGTCTTCCAGGGCGTCTACCCTGTGGGACAGATGGGGCGGAATCACCAGCACTTCTCCCGAGCGAACGACGATCACTCGTCCGTCGCCGAGAGCGAAGCGGAGCGCGCCCTCAAGAACATAGGTGATCTGCTCGTTGGCGTGACTGTGCTCGGGGACGACACAGCCCTTGCGCAGGACGAGGCGCGCGAGCATGCCTTGCTCTCCATAGACAAACTGGCGATCCAGCAGTGGGTTCAGTTGTTCGACTGGAATCTCGGCGAAGCTCTGATATTTCAATGCGTCGGTGGCCACAGTTCTATTCCTCCATCCATCTCTTCAGATAGCTCGGGAGAATTTTAAGGCCTCAGCTATGGAGTTGTCGCGGGGTGAAGGTATACCTCCCCCCTCGGTTTTGACAAATATCTGATTCGGCGCGAGTTACGAAGCAAGTGGCGGCAAATATCTTATAGCACAGCACTTATTTCACTTGATCTGATTCTAAATAACTTAAGGGAACATGATGCCCCAAGTTCGGGGCAGTTCCAAATCGCCATAAGCAGATCATTCATACCATAGCGCTTATCAGGCCATCACAGATTCTAAAAGAGTTGGGGCCCAACTGCAGTGGCAAGCGAGCCTTGTTCTCTATCTCTATTCTAGCTGGTTCGGGGAAATGTTCGGCCAGGTAAGTTTTCCGGATTTGGCATTTGAAATGAAATAGTTGTGGGGAAGGGTCGACCTTTTCAAGGTTGACAGCGCGAATATGGCATCCCGGCCATCCAAACGGCGGGCAGTTTCAGGGGGTGCCGTTCTTGTTATGTCGGCCTCTCACTGATTTGGCCAACAGCGCAGGCTCGGATGCGTTCGTGCAGCAGATCGCGTACTCGTGCATTGCGCGTGAGGGACGCAGCGCGCTCGAGCTCTGCCCGGGCTTCGTCAAAGCGGCCGAGCTTTGCCAGGAGATCGCCGCGAACGCTGGGCAGGAGATGGTAGCTCTTGAGGGACGGCTCGGAGGTCAGCCTATCGACGAGCTCGAGGCCTTCAGCCGGACCGAATGCCATCGCCACGGCAACGGCGCGGTTCAACTCGATCACAGACGAAGGAGTAAGTTGCGCCAGTTCGGAGTAGAGCTCGGCGATGCGGGTCCAGTCGGTCTCCTCGGGGCGCAGGGCGCGCGCGCGTAGCAGGCGGCAATGGCACCCTGCAGCAAGTAGGGACCGCGCGCGCGGCCAAGCTTCTCAGCACGTTCCAACGCAGCCAGCCCGCGGTGGATCAGAAGCTGGTCCCAGCGCGTGCGGTCCTGGTCCAGCAGGAGAACCGCTTCTCCGGTGCGCGCAGCCGAACGAGACGCCTGAATCTCCATCAACGCCGCCACGCCATGTACCTCGGGCTCATGGGGCATCAGCTCGGCGACGATCCGTCCGAGCCGCAGCGCGTCGTTACACAGCGACGGCCGCATCCAGTCGTCGCCGGCGGTTGCCGAGTAGCCTTCGTTAAAAATAAGGTAGATGACTTGCAGGACAGCCGACAGACGCGCGGCAAGCTCGGCCCCGCGAGGACCTCGAAAGGGATATGCGCCTCGGCGAGCGCACGCTTGGCGCGGACAATGCGCTGCGCAACCGTCGGCTCGGGGACAAGGAATGCGCGGGCGATCTCATCGGTCGTCAGTCCTCCAAGCAGGCGGAGTGTGAGGGCAAGGCGCGCTTCGGTCGAGAGCACAGGATGGCAGGCCGTGAAGATGAGGCGCAGCAGATCGTCGCCAATCTTGTCATCGATTGTGGAATCGAAATCCGGCACGGTCATCTCCCGAATTTCGAGGTCGCGGCCCAGCTCCTTGTGCTTACGATCCAGCAGGTGGTTACAGGGGAAGTGGTCGATGGCGCGGCGCTTTGCCGTGGCCATCAGCCACGCGCCAGGATTGTCCGGAATGCCCGATTCGGGCCACTGCTCAAGAGCCGCGACCAGAGCATCCTGTGCGAGGTCTTCGGCGAGCCGACATCGCGCACCATGCGCGCGAGGCCGGCAATCAGCTTCGCCGCTTCGATTCTCCAAACCGTGTCGATGGTGCGGTGTATGTCGGTAGCCGTCACAGCTACCGATCACACCATCTTCACCTTCACGGCGCAAGTCGCTCAGGCGCCTGCCTGCTGCGCCGCCTGCTCCTCGAGTTCCGTGTGCCCGGCCACCAGTGCCTTCTGAACATCTTCGGGGAAGTCGGCTATTTCCAGCATCGGGCGAATCTCGAGGACTTCGTTCTCGGAGCCGGGGCAACGCTTCGCCCACTCGATCGCTTCTTCCTTTGACTTGACCTCGATTATCCAGTAGCCGCCGATTGCCTCTTTTGCCTCGGCAAACGGTCCATCGGTGACGACAGGTTTTCCGCCCGCGAAGGAAACGCGCGCGCTGATCGAGGGGGGGTGAAGCCCGTCAAGCGCGAGCAGAACTCCCGCTCGCTGCAGAGCAAAGTTGTACTTCATCATCACCTCGCACGACTTCAGATCGGGCACCTTGCCCCGAGCGGCTTTTTCGTATCCGCCGGGAATCATCGTTATCATGAATCGCATTTCTCGTCTCCATTCAGTGTCGGAAGCGAATGCAGCACCCGCTTCGTCAAAAGAATTCACCGCGCGTGCGCGGCTTCAGTCCACCGAGGGGCGCCAGGAGCCATGCACTCGGGCACCTCGTAAATCTGCCGAATCTCGGTCTCGCCATCTCCCGCGACATTCATAAAGCTCCGCGTAATCTCGATCGCTTCCTGCTTCGAGTTCGCGTTGATCAGCGCAAAGCCGCCGATCACTTCCTTTGCCTCGACGAACGGGCCATCGACGACGGCGAACTTCCCATCTGTCCGCCGGATACGGGCGCCGAGCGCGCTCGGCATGCAGCCCTCGGTGGCGAGCAGCACCCCGGACTTCATGCTCTCCTCGATGTAAGTGCCCATTCTGGCCATATCTTCCGGCGCTGGAAGGCCGCCCTCGGGCTTGGCTGGTTTATAGATGCAGAGAAATTTCATTTTCGAGCTCCTTTATGGATTATCAGTCGGGCTTCCAAATCCCGCCTCTATCAACACGTCGAACGAAGACTAGCCAAATCGACAGGCTTGTTCAATTTTCTTGAGAATAATTCGAAGCCTGGAAAATCCGGTATTGGGTCAGTCTGAATCCAGCATCGAGAACAGTTCTTGTCCGAGGTGCCCATTTCGCGACCAGTTGGATTACTTCCGAATAGGCGGTGAGAACGAAGCCGCAGGCGCCGCGGTCGCTGCTGTAGCGGCTGTCGAGTAGTTTTGTGGCCGGTTTAGGGTGGGGCACAGGAGGTAAACCCGCTGTGACACACCTACGCAAGATGATGCTCGAGGAACTCGAGCGCCGTAACTACACCGACGCCACGATCCGCCACTATCTGCGCTTCGTGGAGGAGTTCGCACAACACTTCGGCAAGTCCCCCGACAAGCTTGGAGGTTCAGAGGAAACTGCCCAACATCCTGAGCCGGGAGGAAGTGGCACGGCTGATCGATGCCAGCAGCAGCCTGTTCGAGCGCACGCTGCTGATGCTTCTCTACGGCTCCGGTATGCGCCGTGCCGA
>Ga0210386_10000039_pt1 | contig 91494 bp, 73 predicted proteins | sample IncBWH32OmetaG_FD_160091 | JGI IMG/M metagenome (GOLD analysis project Ga0210386, IMG submission 160091) | Forest soil microbial communities from Barre Woods Harvard Forest LTER site, Petersham, Massachusetts, United States - Inc-BW-H-32-O ...
TCTTCGGGTTGTGCTTGGACAACACCTTCGTGATCGCCGCCGTCAACGTCGTCTTCCCGTGGTCAATGTGCCCGATCGTCCCCACGTTCACGTGAGGCTTCGAACGGTCAAATTTCTCCTTCGCCATACTGTTTCCCTCTCTCGTTCCTTCGGTCGTGCTCTAATGTTTCGACTTGCTCTATGTTCCGAGCCCATCGGGCTCGCGATATTCAAATTGCTACTTGCCCTGGTTGCGGCTGATGATCTCTTCCGAGATCATGCGCGGCGCCTCTTCATACCGCGCAAACTCCATGCTGTAGGAAGCGCGCCCTTGTGTCGATGAGCGGATGTCGTTCACGTATCCGAACATTTCCTTGAGCGGCACCATAGCCTTGATCACCTGGGAACCGCCTGAGTGCTCCATGCCCTCGATGCGGCCGCGGCGTGAGTTGATGTCGCCGATGATCGTGCCCATGTGCTCTTCCGGAACCGTGACTTCAACCGCCATGACCGGCTCAAGCAGCACGGGGCTTGCCTTCTTTGCAGCTTCCTTGAAGGCCATCGATCCGGCAATCTTGAAAGCCATTTCGTTTGAGTCGACATCGTGGTAGCTGCCGTCATAGAGCGTGGCCTTGAAGTCAACCATCTCGTAACCGGCCAGCACGCCGTTATGCAGCGCTTCGCGAATGCCCTGCTCGGTCGGCTTGATGAATTCCTTCGGAACCACACCGCCCCTGATGGCGTCGATAAACTCGAAGCCCTTGCCCGGCTCGTTCGGCTCAAGGCGAATCTTCACGTGGCCATAGTTGCCCGAGCCGCCCGTCTGGCGGATGTACTTGCCTTCCGCCTCGGCTGTCTTGCGAATCGTTTCGCGGAACGCGACGCGCGGCTCGCCAACATTGGCGTCAACCTTGTACTCGCGCTTCATGCGATCGACAAGAATTTCGAGGTGCAACTCGCCCATGCCACTGATGATGGTCTGACCCGAATCGATGTCAGTGTGAACCTTGAAGGTCGGATCCTCATCGGCCAGCCGGGCCAGTGCCATGCCCATCTTTTCCTGGTCACCCTTGGTTTTCGGCTCTACCGCAACGTGAATCACCGGGGCCGGGAAGGTGATGGCGCTCAGCGCGATGGGATGGTGCGGTGCGCACAGCGTATCTCCGGTCTTCAACTCTTTCAGACCCACGCAGGCGCAGATGTCACCCGCATAAATCTCGGTAATGTCCTCACGCTTGTCCGCGTGCATCTTTACCAGACGCCCCACACGTTCTGTCTTCCCGGTGCGCGGATTCAGAACCGTGTCGCCTGTCTTCAGAACGCCCGAGTAGACCCGGATAAAACCCAGCTTGCCGAACTGATCGTTGATCAACTTGAAGCCCAGAGCCGAAAACGGAGCATCGTCCTTCGCTTCACGAATCAGCGTCACTGACGGATCATCCGGATCGATGCCCTCGACCGGAGGCACATCGAGCGGGCTGGGCAGATAGTCGACGACTGCGTCGAGCAGCGTCTGCACGCCCTTGTTCTTGAAGGCAGAACCGCACAGGACCGGGAAAACCTTCATGCCGATGGTGGCGCCGCGCAGAGCCTTCTTCAGCTCTTCAGGAGTCGGCGTCTCGCCTTCGAGAAACTTGTGCAACATGTCGTCATCGTTCTCGGCAACGGTCTCGATCAACTGCATACGGAAGGCTTCCGCCTTCTTGCGCAGGTCCGCGGGAATCTCTTCAATGGTGTACTTCGCGCCCATCGTCTCGTCGTTCCACACAATGGCGCGCATCTCGATCAGATCGACCACGCCGCGGAACTTCGCTTCGGCGCCAATCGGGATCTGGATGGCAACCGGTCGCGCGCCCAGGCGCTTGCGAATGGTTTCGATCACGTGCTCGAAATCGGCCCCTGCCTTGTCCATCTTGTTGACGAAGCAAATGCGCGGAACCTTGTACTTATCGCCCTGACGCCACACCGTCTCGGTCTGCGGCTGTACGCCGGAGACAGAGTCGAACAGCGCAACCGCGCTGTCCAGAACACGCAGCGACCGCTCCACCTCGGCGGTGAAATCCACGTGGCCGGGCGTGTCGATGATGTTGATGCGGATATCTTTCCAGGTGCAGGTGGTCGCAGCCGACGTAATGGTGATGCCGCGCTCCTGCTCCTGCTCCATATAGTCCATCGTCGCCGTACCTTCGTGCACTTCTCCGATGCGGTGCGTGATGCCCGTATAGAAGAGGATGCGTTCGGTCGTAGTCGTCTTTCCGGCGTCGATGTGCGCCATGATTCCGATGTTCCGGCAACGATTTAACGGTACTTGACGGGCCACAATATCTCTCTCAAACTCTCGCCAGCCAACTCAGCCTGGCGTCTGAACTACATTTGCTCTCAAGGATTCGGGTTCCCTAATCCCTAATGGCTAATCCTTGCTTCTCCCTACCAGCGATAGTGCGCAAACGCCTTGTTGGCCTCGGCCATGCGATGGACGTCTTCCTTCTTCTTCATCGCGGCGCCGCGGCCGTTGGCTGCATCCAGCAGCTCGTTCGTCAGCTTGTCGATCATGCCCTTTTCGCCACGCGCGCGGCCGTAGGAAACCAGCCAGCGAATCGCGAGCGATGTACGCCGTTCGGGATTCACTTCGATCGGCACCTGGTAGTTCGCGCCGCCCACACGACGGGTCTTGACCTCGAGCAGCGGCTTGCAGTTCTCAACCGCCTTCTTGAAGAGCGTCAACGCTTCCGCGCCGCCCTTTTCTTCAAGGTTCGACATCGCGGTGTAGAAAATCCCCTGCGCCGTCGACTTCTTGCCGCCCCACATCATGGAGTTGACAAACTTGGTGACGAGCGACGAATTATAAACCGGGTCGGCAGCAACCTCACGTTTGGCGATATGACCTTTTCTCGGCATAGTTACCTTTGATCCCTCTTCATTCCAGGGCTTCGCGGTGATTCCGCTCTCGCCCTCTTGCTTTGCTCGCGCCTTCCCAGCGCTCGCTCCGCAATTCACCCCGCCCTTCGACGATTTCCTCGAAGGTATCTACTTCTTAGCGGTCGCTCCGGCCTTGGCGCGCTTTGCACCGTACTTCGAGCGGCTCTGCGTGCGCTTGACTACACCCACCGAATCCAGGGTCCCGCGAACGATGTGATAACGAACCCCCGGAAGATCCTTCACACGGCCGCCGCGAATGAGCACGATCGAGTGCTCCTGCAGGTTGTGGCCCTCGCCAGGAATGTACGACGTCACTTCGATGCCGTTCGTCAGGCGGACACGCGCGACCTTGCGGAGCGCCGAGTTCGGCTTCTTGGGCGTCTGCGTGTATACGCGCGTGCAAACTCCGCGCCGCTGCGGCGATCCCTGCAGTGCAGGGGAGGCCGTCTTATACCGCGGTGCGGTGCGACCCTTCCTTACCAGCTGACTGAATGTAGGCAAACCAAACTCCTTACCAATCCAAACCGTTTCATATCCACAGCGCGATGCAGGATCCCGCCTCGCACACGAATCGAAACGCTTCAATAGCGTTTCTCCATGCGAAGTCGCAATCTTCCTGCTTCGCGTCCGCCTTGCCTTAGTACCAGACGAGAACCCCGACGGTGGCCGAGCGTAAGTTCAAACCCGCATTGCGGCGGATTCGGAAAATAGCCAACTCCGTTTCGCTGGTTCCGGCCTGCATAGCCCGCCAAGGTGGCGAGTGTCGCAGGCACCGATGCGATCAGTCCTTGCCGCACGAGTCCGGCAAGGTGTCACAGAACTATCCAGCCCCGCATCCAAATTCCGCGGGTCATACCTGTGACTTGTACTGCTTGAGCCTCTGCATTTCCCGTTACACACAGGAAAAATCAGCACACTCGTGGAACCTTTTAAGAATAACAAGAGGCGATGCTGTCGTCAACGAGAGCATCCTGCTTTCGAAAGAAAATATTTCGCCGGCCGCTCTCTGGGTCCGTTTTCTCGAGGTCAGCGTCAGATTTAGAGTCTACGATGGCACGAACAAGCCCTCGGAAGCGTCTCCTTGCGAGGGTAAATCATCTGCTAGCATCCCTAAACATGAGCCTTTGTCTCCCCGCCCGACGTGTTTTTTTTGCTGCCAGAGTCGCGTTTCTCGCTGCTTTTGCCTGCTTCCTAGTTCCAGCCTTGCCGCAAACTGCGGCACAACCGCCTCACGATCCTCGCATCTCCAAGATTATCCAGACTCTGGGACAGGGTCGGTCCATTCGCGAGACCGATCTCTCACCGGATGGCAACTATATAGCGTGGAACGTCAGCGGTTCCGGCGGCGGCATTAAGGTCGCACCACTCAACGATCCGGTCCACCCCAAGGATATCACCGCGTGCACAGGTGGGGCGAAAGGCAGAGAGAGCGGCATTGCCTGGTCGCCGGATTCGAAAACTCTTGCCTTCTTCTCCGACTGCACCCCAGACCATAAAACCGGCATCTTCACCGATGGCGTGATCACCAGCGCCGCCCCGCACCAACTCTCGCAACTCAACGGATACGCCGAGAGCCTCCAATATTCCCCCGACGGCAAATTCCTCACCTTCTTCTATGTTGAAGGAGCCACTCGGCCCTCAGGAGCCCTCGCCGCGATGAAGCCGCCATCGGGACTGATCGGGGTCGAAGGCCTCGAAGTCCAGCGCGTCGCCGCCGTCGACGCCGCCACCGGCGTTCTCACTCAGATCACTCCGGCAAACCTCCACGTCTACGAATTCGACTGGTCGGCTGACTCCAACAAACTCACCTACATCGCCGCGCCGCCGCCGGGAGAGGACAACTGGTGGACCGCGAAACTCTACGTGCAAGAATTGGTACGAGCGATCACATCCGAAGGAACGGTTCATTGGCAATCTCTCGCTGAAACGACTCCGAAAGTTCTCTTCGACCCCAACACCACCCACGGTCCGCTCCACGGCCTGCAGCTCGCCGTTCCTCGCTGGTCGCCCAACGGATCGCAGATCGGCTTCATCAGCGGCCTCATGTCCGACCAGGGCTCGACGGGGGGCGACATCTATGTGATTTCTTCCAGCGGCGGCGATCCCAAGGACGTGACGCCGGATCGTGCTGCCAGCCCGGCGTGGTTCGAATGGCTCGACGAACATCAGCTGGGCATCGCCGAAATCAAGAGCGGGTCGTCGCACCTCTTCGTTTACGACATCTCCACGCAGCAGGAGTCGTCCGAGTACAATCTCACCCTCCCCGACAGCATCGGAGCAGGGGGACTCGAGATGCGTATCTCGGTCTCCAACACCAACAATATCGCTTTCGTTCGAAGCTCTTTTTCGCGGCCTCCTGAGGTTTGGGCCGGGAGCCTGATGGATCTCAAGCAGATCACTCACTATAACGACGACCTGAAGCCTGCGTGGGGCAAGACCGAGTCTGTGGAATGGAAGAATGAAGGCTTCGACGTGCACGGCTGGCTGATCTACCCTGCTGACTTCGACCCTGCGAAAAGATATCCCCTCATTGTCTACGTCCATGGGGGGCCGTCTTCAGCCGTGGTGCCCCGTTGGCCGGGAGCCGGGTACGGAGGCGTGCCCTTCTCCGCGCTTGGCTACTTTGTGCTCATGCCCAATCCGCGCGGCAGCTATGGCGAGGGCGAAAAGTTCACTCAGGCCAACCGCAAGGACTTCGGTTACGGCGACCTCAAGGACATTCTTGCCGGTGTCGACACAGTTACGGCGAAGCTGCCGGTCGATCCGCAGCGCGTCGGCCTCACCGGGTGGAGCTACGGCGGCTTCATGACCATGTTCGCCGTGACTCAGACCAACCGCTTCCGCGCCGCCGTCGCCGGGGCGGGCATCGCCAACTGGCAGAGCTATTACGGCGAAAACTCCATCGACCAGTGGATGATTCCCTTCTTTGGGGCGTCGGTCTATGACGATCCGTCGGTTTACGCCAAGAGCTCCGCCATCAACTTTATCCGCAAAGTCAAGACGCCTACGCTGGTGGTTGTCGGCGATCGGGATGGGGAGTGTCCGGCGCCGCAGTCCTTCGAGTTCTGGCATGCTCTGCGGGACGAAAGCGTCCCTACGCAGCTTGTTGTCTACCCCAACGAAGGCCATGGCTTCGTCGATCCTGAACACCGCCGCGACGTGCTTGAGCGGGCTCTGGCCTGGTTGCAGCAGTACATGCCGTAAGAAAAGGGGTAGGGTTTAGCGATCAGCAGTCAAGGGGCGTTTCTATTACGCCGTAAAACCTGGGCCTCTACGCCCTGAACCCTCCACTGATCCTGGGTCAGGGAGCCCTGTCCCTTGCCGAAGCCTCTTTCACCTTTTACACTCAAGCATCGAGCCCTTGTCCAAAGAAGGACAAATCGACATCTTCGGCTGGAAAGACCGTTCGTGCATCCGAGCGCGGGCGGGGAGGTTTCATGCAGCGGTATCTCGCCTTTATTGCGTTGTTCATTTTTTCTCTTCCCATCGGTCTTTCCATCACAGGCTGCACCACGAACGTCGGCGCCTATTGCAACGGTCTGGGATATGGCCCCAAACTCAGCGCGGTTAATTTTATCGATCTCGAGCCGAAGACGACAGGCATCTCGCTTTCCTGGGGGCAGATTGGGCAACTATCGCAGCCCACCGCCACCAACTGCAAAGGCACAGCAGCAACTGTTTCCAAATACACATACGGCAGCACGAATCTCCTGTTAGCCGATATTTCGCCCACCGGCGGAGTCTGCGGCGGAACCTGGAACCGTACCAGTCCCGGCGGCATCGCTGATTTCACCATCTGCACTCCGCCGGCGGGCTCGAATGCCGAGCAATGCAACGCGACCAGCTGCGGCGTTGCTCAAATCACGGCAACCGGCGGCGGCGTGACCAGCAATCCGGTGCCGGTCTACATTCACCCCCCCATCACCGCCATTACCATCGACCCGGCGGCGCAGCCCGGCTGCACATCCCAGAATCAGACTGGTCCTACCCTCACGGCATTCACTACGGTCCTGGGGCCAAACAGCATTCCGATACCCAACGGCCTGAACGGCCAGCCGAATTATGTGGGTACCATCAACTACAGCGCGCTGAACGGAACCATCGTCACCATCAACAACACCAGCACCACCGGCACTGGGATCAATGGAACCACAACGGCCAATCAACCTGGCTCCACGGTCGTCAATGCCTCGGTATCCATCACCAGCTCCGGCTCGGCGGCCGGCTACTTCTACACCTGCCCGCCGAAAAGCATCGCTCTCAGCATCAACGGGAGCGACACTGCGGTGGTCAACCAGAATTCTCCGCAGAATATCGCCGCAGTCATCAGCGACACGAACGGCGAGGTCCTCAATGGCCTGTCGCTGGACTACACTTCGACTCAGCCGCAGGAAATTGCAGTGAGCGCCACCGGACAGGTCAGCTCAACTTTCCCCAGCGCGACGGCGATCAATGCCATTTGCCAGCCGGCCACCTGCAATCCCGCGCCCATCAGCCAGATCGGCTTCTTCGGCACAGGCCTGCCAGTCGTCGGCAACACGCTCAACGTCACCTCGCCGGGCCGCAGCAGCAATTATGTCTGGATGGCTTCCACTCAGTCGCAATTCTTCAGCTCCGTCGATCTGACGACGGGCACACCCGGCTCGCCGGTGAAACTGCCCTACCCGCCAAACTCCATGGTGCTCGATCAGGGAGGCAACAACCTCTACTTCGGCAGCTATCGCGAGCTGATGGTCTATAGCGCCATCAACAATACGCTGGGCAAGGAAGATACGAACGTGCCGGGCGTGGTGCTGGCCGTCTCTCCGGACAGCTCGACCGTCGTGATCAACGACCAATTGCGCCAGGTTATCTATCTCTACACGAATGCGAGCAGCACGTTTACCAGCATCGGGGGGCTCGCAACCCGCGCCGCGTTCTCGCCCGATAACAAAAACGTCTATATCGTCGGCCCGGACACCCTGTACGTTCACAATGCCAATACCGGCTGGAGCACCTACAGCATCGCCGCAACAGAGCCCGCGCCGAGTTGCAGCCTGAACAACAACAGCCCGGCAGCAAGCGGCACCTTCGACCCCTTCTGCGGACCCGATCTGGCCATCACCGTGCCCAGCATCGGCCCCTTCATCACTGGCACGCAAACCACAGCTCATGGGTTCTGCCCGAATATCAAGGTAACCCCGCCCATTTACTACCCTCTGGCGGCTACCGTTGGGGCAACCACGGAACATCTGGCCGCGACCAATGACGGAATGCACATCCTGGGCGCAAGCCTCAGCCAGGGATTTACCGATATCAACGTCATGATCCCTACAGGGCCCTGCCCGGCGGCTGGAACCGGCATCCAATTATCGCCTGCCTTCAACCAGCTTCCACTGGCTGGTATAAGCCCGTCGGAGATCGACCAGGTCGTTGCCTCACAGGACTCCACCATTGCGTTCGTGACATACAACTCGACCTCCGCCAGCGGCCTCCTGCCGGCCTATGTGCCTTCCGCCACTGCTGGATCGGCAGGAAAGCTCACGAACGTGCAGCTATCGGGCATTGCCCTCGCCCCGATTTCCGGCATCTTCTCGCCCGACGAGACTATTTTCTTCGTCGGTACGTCGGGGGATAACCTGCTCCACTTTATTAACCCGGTGACCCTCACAGATACACAGACGGTCAATCCCAACCTGGTTGACTCGACCGGCAAACCGGTTCCGATACAGCTCCTGGCGGTCAAACCGCGGTCGACAACTTAACCTGACATTCTGAGGATTGCCCTGGGGCGGTCGAAATCCTGTCATAAGTACGAAAGGCCTGTCACGAGTGACAGGCCTTTCGGGTCCAAGGAGCTACCGTTCCCCCAAACTGCAACCCCCTTGACACAGACAGATTCTCGCAACTGGGCCCGCGATTGAATCCCACTTCTTTCTCAATTCACTAGCACGAGAGTGCTATGTGCAGATTTCAGGCAGAAAAACGCGTAGCACGATTACCTTCGACACGTCTCCCTCATTGGCTTTGGGAGAAGTTGTTGGATAATCTTAGAAAGATTTGAAAAATCTCGGGCTTCTCTTACCGAGAGACGATAGAGCGGAAACAATAAGTCAAAAAAAACCGTGCCCATTTCCGATGGTGTCAAGAATGGTTTTTCCCAAAGGGAAGACGCCACGTCACGGCCATGTTATTGAAAGCTATAACATCGGTCCCTGTTTGATAGGCGGACCGAGTTATCCACAAGAAGGCTCTTCCTCTTACCGCTGCCCATTGTCTGCTATTCCTTTGTCAGGTGCAACCTCGCATCCCCATGCAAGAATTATGCCCCTTGTTTCTGAGAAGAATGCGTCATCTATTGACCCGATGGCTGCCGATCGCCCTGCTTGCCTGCTGGTGCGCCGCCGCGCAGGTCAACATGGGCGGGGTTACGGGCATCATCGAGGATCCCTTCGGAGCCCTGGTGCCCTTGGCGCTCGTTACACTTTCCTCTCCTGATAAGCCGGCACAGACGGCCACGTCCGACGCACAGGGGAGCTTCCGATTTCTCAGAGTTGCGCCCGGCAAGTACACGCTCACGATTGACGCGCGCGGATTCAGGACAGAACAGCGGGACGTGGAAGTCGAAACCGGTCAGACTCTCCGGCTGAACATCGATTTGAAGATCGAAATTCAGCAACAGCAGGTCGACGTTCCGGCCAACACCCTCGACTCAAGCCCGGACCACAACCAGGGAGCTATCATTCTCAAGGGCTCGGATCTGGACGCGCTCTCCCCAGATCCGCAGCAATTTCAAGTGCAGATTCAGGCGATGGCGGGGTCCGTCTCCGGAGCAAGGCTGTTTGTCGATGGATTCACGGCGACTCGGCTGCCCCCCAAGTCTTCGATTCAGGAGATTCGCATCAACGAGAACCCTTTCTCGGCGCAATACGACACGACGGGCCTGGGCCGCGTGGACATCATCACCAAGCCGGGTGGCGACTCGCTTCATGGCACCCTGACATTGCTGGGCGATGATTCGGCGCTCAACTCCCGCAATCCGTACGTGCAGCAGCAGCCGCCTTATTCCGCGTTTTACTCGGAGGGCAATATCAGCGGCCCAATAACCAAGACCAGCTCCTGGTTCCTGACCGGCGACCAACAGACGGTAGGCGCGCAGTCATTTATTCACGCGGTCACTTCGACTGCCGGACCGGCGTATACGGCTACCGTATCCAGCCCTCAAACCTCGGTCGATGCGGGACCACGCGTGGACTTCCAACTGGGGAAGATTCAGACGCTCAGCCTGCGCTACCAGTTCGGTCACCAGACTCAGGACAATCTGGTGCAGAGCCAGCTGTCTCTGCAGAGCCAGGCCATCGATGCACGCCACACCGACCAGACCTTCCAGGTCAGCGACACCCAAGTTTACGGGCGGCGCGTGATTAACGAAACGCGCTTCCAGTTCATGCGCACAAACGACAGTTCGGTCTCGATTGATGGCACGCCAACCGTATTGGTGCAGGGCGCGTTCATTGGAGGCGGCAACAATCTGGGCCAGCTGCACGATGGACAGAACCACTACGAGTTTCAGGACTACGCTTCGGTGTTGCTTGGCAATCATCTCCTGCGTTTTGGCGGGAGACTTCGCGACGCTGGGGACGGGAACACCTCAACGGCGGGCTTCAACGGCCAGTTCATTTTTCCCTCGATCAACGCCTACGAGATCACCGTGGATGGACTGGAAAAGGGATTGACTCCGGCACAGATTCGCAAACTGGGAGGTGGCGCGAGCCAGTTCTCGATCATCACAGGCATACCGGAGGTTGCGGTCAACGTCTTTGATCTGGGCGTCTACGTCGAAGACGAGTGGAAGATGACGCCCAACATGACGGTGACTCCAGGCCTGCGCTACGAGACCCAGACCGGCATCCCCGACCATGCTGACTTCGCCCCACGCCTGAGCTTCGCATGGGCCATCGGAGCGGGCAAAGACAAGCCAGCGAAGGCGATGCTGCGCGCGGGGATTGGACTCTTCTATGACCGCTTTCCAACGGACTTGATCGTGAACGCGGACCGGCAGAATGGAGTGCTCCAGAACCAGTACGTGGTTAATTTTCCGGACTTCTATCCCAATATTCCGCCCATCGATTCGCTGGGGCCGGCGACTCTACCTACCATTTACCGCATCAGCCCGTCGCTGCACGCGCCCTTGACGGTGCAGCAGAGCGTAAGCCTGGATAAGGAGCTCTTCAAGCGGCTCACGCTTTCGGTCGCTTACAACTACTATCGCGGCGTGGATCAGCTGATCACCCGCAACATAAATGCGCCACTGCCCGGCACTTACAATCCGGGGGATCCCACCAGTGGAGTGCGGCCGCTGGGAACGCTGCAGAACATCTACGAATACGACTCGCTGGCCGCATCGAAGCGCAACCGCATCTTCACCAACTTCCACCTGCGCACCAAGCCTGCTCTGCTCTATGGCTATTACATTTTCGGATACAGCCACAGCAATACCGGCGGACCCAGCAGCTTTCCTTTGAACCAGTACGATCTGCACGTAGACTATGGCCGGGCCGCCGACGATATCCGCAATCGCTTCTACCTTGGGGGACTAGTCAACCTGCCCTGGAAACTGCGCCTCAATCCATTCCTGGTGACCCAATCGAATGCGCCGTTCAACATCACCATCGGTGAGGATCTCAATGGCGATTCGCAGTTCAACGACCGGCCGGCATTTGCGACGGATCTGAACCGTCCCAGCGTCTACAAAACCAAATGGGGCAATTTCGACGCCGCCCCTCAACCAGGTCAGACCATCATCCCAATCAACTACGGGACCGGGCCATCCCTGGTGATGCTGAACCTGTTACTGACGCGGAACTTCAGCTTCGGGCCGGAGCTTCCCGACCAACCGGCCGCTCCAGTGGCTGTGGCTGGCAAGAAACCGCCGAAGATGGACATTGCCCGGCGCTACACGATGAACCTGGGAATAGAGGCCCAGAACGTCTTCAATACGGTCAATGGGGGAACGCCCGTGGGAGTGCTGGGGTCGCCCTTGTTCGGCGAATCGACCACGCTCTCCACCACTCAGTTCTCGAACTCGCAGGCGAACCGCATCATCTACCTGCGCATGCGGCTGGACTTCTAGGCACCATCCCCTAAGCACGGTCATAGAAGCGGAAGAAGAGCGACGGCTTCGAGACGGCTTCGGATCGGGCGGTTAAATCGGCGAGCTGCTGGTTGTTGAGAGGAGTGAAGTCCCGCGCCAGCTGAACATTTTCCTCAAGCTGCGCAATCGAGTCACATCCAATAATGATCGTCGAGACCGGCTGCGAGAGCGTGTAGTAAACCGCCTCGCGCATCTTCAGGGGGCCGGAACTCGTGGCGATGACCATGCCTTCCCAGGAGTGCTGCTGTTGCTCAAGGCTGGGCGGAGTCCACGACGCCAGCAGGCGTCCGCGTGCAGGCACTTTCATTCCAATAATGCCCATCTGCTTCTCGACCGCCAACGGTAGCAGCCCGTCCCCAAAGCTGTAGTGGTGCGGGTCAGCGGCGTTGATCGCCATCAGAATGCAGTCAAACGGATACCGGTGGATGCAGTCCATGAGCGCGTCAGGTCGGTAGTGTCCGGTGATGCCGAGGTAGCGGACAACCTTCTGCTCCTTCATCTCGAGCAGCGCTTCCATCGCGCCGCCCTTGGCGAAGACCTCATTCACATCGGTCGATGTGCCAATGTCGTGCAGTTGCCAGAGGTCGACATGATCGGTGTTCAGCAGTTGGAGTGACTTCTCGATCATCTGCATCGAGCCGTCGCGGGTGCGCTCCTTGGTCTTGGTCGCGAGGAAGGTTTCGTTTCGGCGGCGCTCCATCACCTGGCCGACATATTGCTCACTCCAGCGGGCCGGCCCTCCGTAGATGGAGGAGGTATCGATGTAGTTGACGCCGAGATCGAGAGCGCGATCGATGATTGGAACGGCGATCTCGAAGTTATTGGCGCGTTCGAGAGCCGCCTGTCCGCCGAGTGAGAAGATTCCCACCTTGTAGCCGGTCTTCCCCAGGTTGCGGGTAGGCATGGTGGTTTGCGTGTGAGGATTTGAAGGTAACGAGGGCAGCGTGTTTACCGCAGCGCGGGCGGGGAGTGTTGAACCAGCAAGGACTGCGGCGGTTACAGCTCCGGATTTCTTCAGGAATTCCCGGCGGTCGGGATTGTTGACGTTGGCCATGCCTGCACCTCGATATTGTTATCTGCTCTCCGTTCTATCACAGCGAGTTTCCTCCCGGCCGCGCAGAATCACGGCCATTGTTGGTGTCCAAGTACCTTCATCCCGTCGAAACCTGCGATATCCCGCAGGAGCGTCGAGTGTGTCAAAATCAGCACAAGAGCAATGATGGCCCTGAACGATTCGATCCACGACGATCCCAATCTGCGAGACCTGCTGGTTTTCCACAACGTAGCCCGGGCGCTGACTTCCTCGCTCGACCGGGACGCGATTCTGCGGGCGATCATGCAGCAGATGGAGCAGTTCTTCAAACCGGAGACATGGTCGCTGCTGCTGCTCGACGAGGCGCGCAAGGAGCTCTACTACGCGGTTGCCGTCGGTCACACCGAGGCGGATCTGGCAACGCTGAGGGTTCCGGTCGGCCATGGCATCGCCGGATGGGTGGCGGCACACGGTGAGAGTCTGATTGTTCCGGAGGTGAGCAAGGACTCCCGTTTCGACCCGCGATTCTCGGCGCAGCGCGACAGAGACGGCCAAGGCAAGCCGTTCCGGGTGCGGTCAGCGATCTGCATGCCGCTGCGTTCACGCCTGCAGACCTTGGGAGTGATCGAGCTCATCAATTGCCGCCTGGATACGCTGAGCGACTATACGATTTCGTTTCTGCATGTGCTGTGCGATTACGCGGCGATTGCGATCGAGAATTCGCGCGCGATGGAGCGCATTCAGGAGCTGACCATCACGGATGAATGCACGGGGCTGTTCAACGTGCGGCACCTCTACCGCCAGATGGAGTCCGAGATTGACCGGGCACGGCGATTCAAGTCGCACTTCAGCCTGATCTTTATCGACCTCGACTACTTCAAGCAGGTGAATGATGAGTATGGGCACCTGATTGGCAGCCGAGTGCTCGCCGAGGTGGGCCGCGGGTTGCGGTCGCTGGTGCGCGAGGTGGATTCAGTGTTTCGCTACGGTGGCGACGAGTTCATTGTGCTGCTGCCGGAAACCGGCAAAGTGGGAGCCCGGAAGACGGCAGAGCATCTGCTGACGGCGCTGCGCGAGATGCGATTTGCCATAAGCGACGGCCTAAAGCTCGAGGTGCGGGCAAGCTTTGGGGTGGCGACGTTTCCGGAAGATGGGCGGTCGGTGCATGAGATCATCCGGTCGGCTGACACAATGATGTACCTGGTAAAGGGCTCGACGCGGGACAACGTGGCGGTTGCCGGCATGGGTATGGTTCGGAGCTAAGCGGCCTCAACGGGTCGCGTAAATAGCGGTCCGGGCATCCTTGTTTTCTCGGGCGCGGGGGTTGACCCCAAAGGCCCAGACATCGATGTTGACCTCGCGCGGCGAGAGTATCTCGATCAGGGCGTACTCGCCGATGAGCAGAGGCATTTTGGGCGTGACCTTCAACCAGCGAGCGCCCGGCAAAATCTCCTTCTTGGTTTCGATGATGTCTTCCGAGTGACCGGGCTGGCCAAGGAGAGCGATCTCACGAGCCAGAACCGTGCGGAGATTATGGCTGCTGCTCACTCGCAGGATGGCATAGCGGCTGTCGGGCGAGCTATGGGAGTGCTTGTCCTTCGCGGCGTCGCTGGCGCCATGCGTGTCGACAGTGAGCGCCGATTCAGGAGCCGAGTCAACCGCGGCTGATGGGTTGTCGAGGCTGATGTAGAGCACTGGGTCGTCAACGTGGAGCTGGACTTTGGCGCTCGCGCCTTCAATGCGGATAACTTCTTTGGCTCCTTGAGAGGAGACGATGTTGGCGTGCACAATGCTGTGCTCGCTGGCGCGGTTCAGGTCGCCGTTAGCCTGCTCGACATGGACCAGTTCGGGCTGTCCTTGAAAAGTGTCGAGGACCCACACGCCGCTTTCGTCGGGCAGGCGCAGTCCGGGAGCGACCATAGGAATGCGGGCCGCTTCTGCTTCCCGGGCAGCACGCTCCTCGGCGTCAATCTTCGCGGCTTCGCTCTGCGCTGCGTCGCTGGTGTCCGGAATGACTTCTGCGCCGGGTTTGTGCTGGCGATTCCATTTTTCGGTAGCAGGCCAGTCGATGAGATCGTTCGGGATCTCTTCCCATTCGTCGCGTTCGGCGCTGTAAAAGCGGACTCGGTCGCCTTTGATTTCGTACTTGGTGACCACCTGCCAAGTGCCGTCCTTGAGGATCAACCGCTGGCGGGTAGGCTGCGCGAGAGCAGGAAAGATGGCCGCCGTCAAAACCACAGCAGCAAGAAAACCCGCGAAATAACGAACAAGGCGATTCATGTAACGTCCTTTATGGACACCAATGTATATCTGACGAAGGCTGCGGCGGCGCGTCACCACCGCTGTCATGCCCTATCGAAACTGGCTCATATCCATGTTCAGCGAATACTCTTCGCCGTGCTCCATCAGTTCTTCCCATGCGGCCTCGCGGCCGAGTTGACCGGCCATTCGGCCCAGCATCGCACTCAGGGCCGTCTCCACACCGGTAGCTGTCTGGTTGTGGAACTTCCCCGACACGATGCTCTCGATAAAGCCGCGATCCTTCTCCTGATCGGCGAGCGCGAGATTGTCGCTGAACGCTCCATTTGCTGCAAACGATGGCGCTTCGGCAGCCGGCTTTGCGGGTGAGTTATCGGTCCAGGTCCATGCGTTGTCGCCGATAATGCGCAGCGGGCCGGAGTAAGGCGCTTCCGCAATGCCTTTCGATCCGAAGATGCGCTCCGAGACGTCGAACCAGCCGTTGGTGGAGAACTGTGTGGACGAAAAACTCACATGCACATCGTCTGGATAAGTAAAGATAACTTCGTAGTTGTCCCAGTTGTCTCCGAAATGCGTGATGATATTTCGCCCCCCTTTGGCCACAGCCTTGATGGGGTGAGATTGCAGAATCCAGTTGCAGATGTCGATGACGTGGATGTTCTGCTCCACGAGAATGCCACCGCATAAGACGCGATCCCATTGCCAGTTGCGGAGACGGAGCTCGTCATGAGACATCGTGGCTGGGCGATCCGGATAAGTCGATGCCGGCGCGTTGTAGTAGGCAGAAAGGCAAGCGATCTTGCCCAGATCGCCATTGTGGATGCGACGCACGATCTCGACAAACGGAGGCGCGCTGCGTATCTGGAAGCCCACGTCCAGGCTCACATGTCCTTCTGCGCGCTTGCCGATCTCCAGCGCCTGCTTTGCCTGCGCCACGTCCACGCCAACCGGTTTCTCGCAATAAGCATGCTTGCCGGCGCGCACGACCGCGTCGAGGTGCTGCACATGGAACCAGGGCGGAGTAGAGATCTGCACGGCATCCACGCCGCTCGACGACGCGACCTCCTCGAAGGCCTTGAATCCGCGGAACATCATCTTCGAATCGACGCCCGCGTAGCCTAGTGTGTCGGCAAGCTGGTCGAAGTGCGCCTTTCCTTTTTCCAACTGATCGGGGAAGATGTCCGCCAGAGCGACAATGCGAGCGCTGGTGTTCTTTGCAAAGGAAGTCGCCACGGAGGTTCCGCGATTGCCGCATCCCAGAAGAGCCAGCCGGACCGCAGAGTTGGCCTCATAACCGAATGCCGTTCGCGATTTCAGAAGCAGGAGACCTGACGCCGCGGCGCTGCCACTGATGAAGTCCCGTCTATCCACAGCACACTCTCCTTATGCCCGATTTGCCTGAGCCTGAGCCTGAGCCAGAGCAATGACGCGTTCGAGATAAGCCTTTTCTTTCTTCACGTCTTCGATCTGCTGCAGGCCTGAGATCTCGCGCTCGATGGTGATCGCTCCGCTGTAGCCGAGCTTGTGAAGTTTCCCGAAGACCGCTGCGAAGTCAACGCAGCCGGTGCCGATCAGCACCTCCTCGCCCAGCTTCATAGGGTCTGTCGGCCACTTGCCGTCTTTCGCGTGGACGCTCTTCACATGCGGACCGATCATGTCGACCGCATCGACCGGATTGGATTTCCCATAAAGAATGAGGTTCGCCGTATCCAGTCCCACACCAAGGTTCGGCCGGTTCACATCCTCGATTGCCCGCTTCATGGTCGTTGGAGTCTCCTGCCCCGTCTCCATGAGAAAGTCCTGCCCACTCGCCGCACAGTGGTCCGCAACAGCACGAATCGCTTCGACCGTCTCGCCGTAGAGGGGATCACGCGGATTCTCGGGGATGAAGCCGCAATGCGTCTGCACCCGTGAAACACCCAGCATCTTGGCGAAATCCGAGGTCTGCTTCAGCGCGTCCATTCTCGCTGCCCGCGTTGCAGGCGGCACCAGACCGATCGTCGACGGCCCATCCAGAAAATCCCACACCAGGCGTCCCGGTCCAACCACCTCGACACTGGATGCAGCCACCTCATACTTTTCAAGCAGCGCGCGCAGTTCCTGCGCCAGTGACTCGCTGAACTTGCCAATGTATCCATCGAGTGAAAGGAAGCAGGTAGGCAGGCCCAGCTCCTTCACACGCGCGATGGCGGCCTCCGCACCCGTTGCCGGCTGAATCATCAAACCGAGCGCCATGGGCTTTTGCGCGCTCTGCGGGGGCGCAGCAGCTACGGAAGCCAGGAGGTTCGACATCCCCATTCCGCCGCCGGAGACGCGACCAGCAAACGCGCTGGTTTGCAGAATCGTCGTGCTCATCGCGGCTTTCAGGAAAGTTCTCCTGCGCATACCTCACCTCCGCCCAACAATCTTTCCAAAGCGGAAGGCTATCAGAAGTTTCTGGTCCAGTTACGGCTATCGAGCTTTGAGGGCGCGGCGGCCGATATCGCGACGATAGTAGATGCCTTCGAAATGGATCTTGCCCAAGGCTTCGTAGGCCCGGTCGAGCGCGGCTTCAAGCGAGTCCGCCGTGGCCGTCACGGCCAGCACGCGGCCTCCGCTCGTGAGGTAGTCGCCGTCGACCAGCGCGGTGCCGGCGTGGAAGACTTCGACGCCGGAAACCTTGGCTGCAGCATCGAGGCCGGTGATGCGATGTCCGGTCGTGTAGCTGCCGGGATAGCCATTGGACGCAGCGATGACCGAAGCGGACGCGCCCGGCTTCCAGCGGAATTCGGCCTCACTCAAACGGCCCTCAACGCAGCCCTCCAGGGCATCGAGAAGATCGCTTTCCATGCGGACAAGGATCGCCTGTGTCTCGGGATCACCGAAGCGGGTGTTGTACTCGAGCACCATCGGGCCGCGCGCGGTCATCATCAGCCCGCAGTAGAGCACGCCGATAAAGGGCGTGTCTTCGGCAGCCATTCCATCGATCGTGGGTTGGGCAACGTGATGCACAAGCCACTCGCGCATCTGCGCATCGAGGATGAAATCGGTCGAATAGACCCCCATGCCGCCGGTGTTGGGCCCGGTGTCATTTTCACCCAGGCGCTTGTGATCCTGCGCAGGAATGAGCGGCGCAACATGCTTGCCGTCGCTCAATAAAAGGAAGGAAACCTCTTCGCCGCTAAGGAACTCTTCGATCACTACCGTCTTTTCTGCAGTTCCAAGCAGCTTGCCGCTGAAAAGGCCCGTGATCGCCTCCTGGGCCTCGCGCTTCGATTCGCAAACCAGCACGCCCTTGCCGGAGGCCAGACCGTCGGCCTTGATGACGACCGGCAGATGGAAGAGATGGAGCGAGTCCAGCGCTTCCTCGCGGGTGGTGCAGACGACGTAGCGAGCCGTAGGAATCTTGTAGCGCTGCATGAAGCGCTTGGCGAAGCCCTTGCTGGTTTCAAGCATGGCGGCAGCACGGGTGGGTCCAAAGACCGCGAGGCCGCGGCGTTGGAGTTCGTCAACGAAACCGAGCGACAGAGGCAGCTCGGGGCCTACAACGGTGAGGTTTGGCGCTTCTTCCCCGACTACACGCAATAGATCGTTGAGGTCTTTGGGGCTGGCAGGAAGACAACGGGCGACGGAGGCGATGCCCCCGTTGCCGGGAGCGCAGACAATGTCAGTGACGCGCGGAGATTTGCGGAGGGCCCATACCAGGGCGTGTTCGCGGCCGCCTGCGCCGATGACGAGGACTTTCATGAGGGGGACGCTTTCTGTTTTGCGGTGAATGATACCTTGGCAAGCCTATCGTATGCCTTCAACGCCGCCAAGCCCCCTGGCCGGACGATTTGCGAAGACCATCCCGCTCGAGGTGTGAACAATTGTTAATAAATTTAAATTAACTATGGTTTACAAACCGGCAAATCCTCCATAGACTAGGGAAGAGTGGCCACCCCGACGACTCAATCCGACCGTCCCTCCCTGCTGCCCCGGCTGCGGAGCTCTGAGCTGTGGTCGTACTTCGGCCCGGCATTTGTGGCCAGCATTGCCTACATCGACCCGGGCAACTTCGCCACAAACTTCGATGGGGGATCACGCTTTGGTTACAAGCTGCTGTGGGTCCTGCTGTGGTCGAACGCCATGGCGATTCTCATCCAGTACCTCGCGGCCAAACTGGGGATTGCCACGGGCAGAACGCTCCCGCAGAACTGTCGCGCGCACTTCTCACGGCCAGTCACGATTTTCCTGTGGATTACGGCTGAGGTTTCCGCCGTGGCTACAGATATGGCGGAGTTTCTGGGTGCGGCGCTTGGCTTCTATCTGCTCTTCGGTTCGCGGTTCCTCCTTTATGGATGGAACAAGACGGAGATTCTGCTCGTAGCAGCGGTGCTTTCGGCGATCTGTGTGTTTGCCATTCTGGCCCTCGAGTTGTGGGGCTTTCGCAAGCTGGAATACGCCATCATGGGCTTCGTGTGCGTGATCGGGGTCTGCTACGCGATCGAGATGCTGATGATTCGTCCGCAATGGTCGGCGATCGCCCTGCACACGCTGGTGCCGATGATCGATGGCAAGAGCATCTACATCGCCGTGGGAATGCTGGGCGCGACTGTGATGCCGCACGTGATTTATCTCCACTCGGCGCTGGTGCAGCCGCGTCTGCGCGAGGAACAGGAAAAGGTGGTAAGCGCGAGGCACAGCTATCTGTCGCGGCTAAGGCACCTGCGCTTTGAGGCGATCGATGTTTTCGCTGCCATGAATGCGGCGTGGCTGGTAAATTCGGCCATGATCATCGTCGCTGCCGCGGCCTTCGGAGGCCACATATTGGCGAACCCCATCGAAGACGCGCACCGCACGCTGGGACCTCTTCTGGGCGAGGCCTCCGCGTTCGTTTTCGCCCTGGCGCTGCTGTGCTCAGGGTTGTCGTCTTCGACCGTGGGCACGATGGCCGGTCAGGTAATCATCGAAGGCTTTTTGAACATCCGGTTCAGCATCTTTCTGCGCCGGCTGCTTACGCTGATTCCCGCGATCATAGTGATCGCGAGCGGACTCGATCCGCTGAAGATCCTGATTTTGTCGCAGGTGGTGCTGAGCTTTGCCTTGCCGTTTGCGCTCATTCCGCTCCTCCTCTTAACCGGAAATCGCAAGGTCATGGGCGAGTTCATCAACCGGCCAATCACCCATTCGCTGGGGTGGTTAACCGTGAGCATCGTGATCGGACTCAATCTGTTTCTGCTGTGGCAGACGTTTGCCGGATAAATCGCCCCTACTCCGTTGGGTGTGGGGTGGCCTGTGGAGCGGCTTGGCTCGAGTCCTGACCCTTCTTTTTCTTCGCCGCCTTCGCGGCTTTGGCCTTTTCGGAGACAGCCCTCATCTTGTCCGAAAACTTCTGGCTGGCGCGACTTTCGAATGGTTTGCTCATGATCCAAGCTTACAGCGGTTTGCGGAAGCGTACAGAAGCCCTGGACTCCCATCCTTTGCGGGACAGCCGCGAAAGGATGGGGGCTAAAGTTCGTCTACCAGACCTAAAATGCCTCAGTTGGCGAGGGCCCTGCCATAATAGATTCGCGAATATTGTGTCGCTGACAGACTGCGGAGAGCAGCCCGTAGAGACCGGCAAGGACTTCTCCGGTTGCCTCCAGGGCAGCGGTGCGCTGCGAGTCGTCGACTAACTGGGAGATCTGCGCGGCTTCGATGGCGGCATGTTCGCGGTCAGCTTCAATGTGAACGGTGAAATATTTATAGCTGTCTGGGTTGGTGAAACCGTAGTACTTCCTCAAGCCCTCAATTTTCTTCTCGGAAACAGACGGAATCTGGCTCTCGTACGCATAGAGTGCGGCCAGTCCTACTCCCGTCCCGCGATTGCTGCAGCAGGAACGGAAATCCTCGATGAGTTTTTTCGTCGCTGGCCATTGGGCACTCTGCCTGACTTCGTTGCGGTCAAGACCAAGACTCTCGGCGAACTGGAGCCAAAGCTCGGGATGGTTCGGCGCCCCAGCCTCCTCGTCGACGAGGTTTGAGAGGATGTCGCGGCGCACTTCGGCGTTCTCGGTCTGAGCATGAACGGCGGAAAGATACGTCGGGAACCCGGCGACATGGTGGTAATACTGGGTGGCGTAGTCGCGCAGTGCTTCGTAGGAGAGTTCTCCGCGCGACCAGGCCTGGTAGAAGGGATGGTGGAGGAGATGCTGGCTGGCGACGCGCGCGTCGATCGCGTCAAGAATTGAGGGGTTAAGTGCGGACTTGGATGTATGGCTCAGATTCAGGCTCATGCTCGTCTCCGGAGTTGGGTTGAGACAAGGGTACTACGTTGACGCGCCGATGGCTGGGGTGCATTTGCCTGGCTCCCACAAAAAATGGCGGTTAAGGCGAGCCCCTGGGGTCGTGGGCGAAATGTCCGTTCAACAAGCCGCTGATTCCTGTAATGTTTTATATGAACTAACTAATTAGTTCGTGATCAGAATGGGATGTTGTGCCCATGAATCGAAGCGAAAATGCGCTGCCCAGGTCAGTCAGCGCTTTGGCAGCCCGCATGCAGTTTGGCCAAATCATGCGCCGGGCCGCAGGAAAAAAAAAGGAGCGGTTCATCGTCGGTAAACGGGGCGAACCCAAGGTCGTGATCATGGGTGTTCAGGATTTCCTGAAGACGATTGCGCCGGAACCGGCAGTGCTGGCTGCGATTCGCGCCGAATCGGTGAAGAACAAGACCGACAAATTATCGTTGAGACAAATCGATCGTGAAATCGCAGCCTACAGGAAAGAACGGCGCCTGAAGAATGCCCCGTCCAAGCGTCGTTCTTGATACGAATGTCGTCGTCTCCGCTCACCTCAATCCCAATGGGCAGGAGAGGTTTGTCCTTGACCTCGCGGTCAATGGCAAGCTCACATTTTATTACTCTGAAGCTATTCTCGGAATACGACGGCGTGCGGCGCCGGACGAGATTCAGAATCGCGTCCGACAAACTGACAGAATCCCTCGCCTTGATACGCAATTCCGGGAAACGCGTCTAACCTAAGATCAATCTGCACATCGCTCTCGATCCCAGCGATGACATGTTTCTGGAATGCGCCCAGGAAGCATCCGCTCAGTATTTGGTAACCGGCAACAAGAAACACTTTCCGGCGACGTGGAAATCAACCAGCATCGTGAACGCGTGAGAGTTGATCGAGCAACTCATCCCTGACTTGAAACGCTGACCCGTAACCCTCCCCTCGTCACTTTTCTGTCCACGCTCGGACATTTTCATTTTCTTTGCGAACGTTTTTGAATTTGCTGCGTATGTTAGGCATGCGCGGAGCTGCGCGCGTTGAACCCTACTCTTTGTCTGACTTAGGTGCGTGATGCAGACTCTGCTTCAGAATATCCGCTATAGCCTGCGCGTTCTGCGCAAGAATCCTGGCCTCACTCTCACCGTGCTGCTCACACTGGCGCTCGGCATTGGCGCCAATACCGCGATTTTCACCGTCGACTACGCGACGCTGCTGGCGCCGCTGCCCTATCCGCATCCTGAGCAGTTGGTAGTGGTGTGGTCAAAGGTCAAGACCTATCACAATGGAGTTTCGGCGGGAGATTTCACCGACTGGAGAAACCAGAACACGGTTTTCGAAGACATGTGCGCGTGGACTGGCGGTTCCTTCAATATCGCCACCCATGACCAGCCCGAATACATCGAAGGCAGACGCACCACGCCCGGCTTCTACAAAATGCTCGGGTATCGCTTTCTCATGGGCCGCGATTTCCTGCCCGAAGAAGGCCAGGTGGGCAAGGATCACGAAGTCATTCTGATGTACAAACTCTGGAAGCGGCTGGGTAGCAACAGCCATATCGTTGGTACGACCATGATGGTCGACGGCGAACCTCACACGGTAGTTGGGGTGCTCGCCCCGGGCATGGCCGATCGCGGCCAGGGAGAGATGGTTACGCCGATTGCCTTCCACCCCGAGCAGCTCAATCACGACTTCCACTGGCTGCTGGTGATGGCGCGAATGAAGCCGGGCGTCACCCTGCAGCAGGCTCGGGAAAATATGAACGCCGTGACGGCGGCCATCGCGCAGGCCTATCCAAAGAGCGACAAAGGCTGGGGCGCTTATGTCGAGCCGCTCAAGAATGACTTTCTGGCCAGCGAACGCATTACGACTCTCTGGCTGCTGTTAGGCGCAGTTGGATTCATCCTGCTTATCGCCTGCGTTAATGTGGCCAACCTGCTGCTGGCCAAGGGCATGACACGCCAGAAGGAAGTCGCCGTCCGCAGCGCGATGGGCGCGACACCTAAGATCATCTTCGCCCAGTTAATTACTGAAAGCCTGTTGCTTGCAATTGCCGGCGGCCTCCTCGGCGTGGCTGTAGGCTATGGCATGCTGCGCAGCCTGGTAGCGGTGATGCCGGAAGGTACTGTCCCGAGCGAAGCAGACTTAAGCCTCAACGTTCCCATTCTTCTGTTCACGCTGTTGGCAACAACGCTCTCCGGTTTGCTCTTTGGCTGCATCCCTGCGTGGTATGCCTCCCGTGTCGATCCCGCCGAGACTCTCAAAGAGGGTGGACGCTCGGGCACCGGCGTGGGACGCCACCGGCTGCGTCGGGTGCTGGTAGTCGGAGAGTTCGCACTGGCTCTCGCACTGCTCGCCGGCGCCGGACTCGCCATCCACAGCTTCTGGAATCTCTCGCGTGTCGATCTCGGCATCCAGGCCGATCACATTCTTACCTTCTTCCTTCCAGTTCCGGATACCCGCTCCAACGAGCCTGCTCAAATTACCGCCTACTACCGGCAGATTCTATCGAGCGTTGAAGCCGTTCCCGGGGTCTCCCATGCTTCGGCGCAGACCGGAATGCCGCTTTACGGAGCGGGTTTCGGCATGCCCTTCACGATTGCCGGCGGCCCCTCTTATGCAGACCCTTCGCAGCGCCCGCTATCCGGCTTTGGCATGGTGACGCCCGATTATTTCCAGACCTTCGGAATCCGCCTGACGAAAGGCCGCACTCTCAGCGGACAGGACACGGCCGCCAGTATAAAAGTCGCCGTGGTCAACGAAGAGTTCGTCAACAAATTCCTCAAAGGAACCAACCCTCTGCAACAGCGCATCATGATCGAGCAGCTGATTCCCGGAGTCCAGCAGCTCGGCCCTCCCATCGAGTGGCAGATCGTCGGGGTCTATCACACCGTGCGTAACGACGGACTCCGCGAAGACAATCCGGAAATCCTGATCCCCTTCTGGCAGATTCCGTGGCCATCCGCCGGCATCGCTGTACGCACTGCGGAAGACCCCGCGTCGATGACCAAGAGCATCGCGGCGGCCGTTCATTCTGTGGACCCACAGATCGCACTGGCCACGCCGCGCACCATGGACCAGGTTCGCGATGAAGTGCTGGCCAACGATCGCTTCACTGTGATCCTCTTCGCAAGCTTTGCCGTGGTGGCGTTGCTTCTGGCCGCTCTCGGCATCTACGGCGTAATGGCTTTCTCGGTGGCGCAGCGCTCGCACGAGATTGCCCTGCGCATGGCTCTGGGTGCAACCCGGAATCGCGTCGTAGGCATGGTCGTGCGCGAAGGCGTGCTGTTGGCCTGCATCGGGTCAGCCTTCGGGCTTGTCGGCGCTTACTTCGTCGGTCGCGCCATGCAAAGCATGCTCTTCGGTGTAGGTGCAATGGACTTCGGCGCGTTTGGTGCGGTGGGACTGCTTCTGCTGGCGGCGTCTGTACTGGCCTGCTACCTGCCGGCCCGGCGCGCGGCTTCTGTGCATCCCATGGAGGTGCTCAGGATGGAGTGACGCGGAATCGACGGCTCGGCAAGCTGACCTCATAGCAAGCCGAGCCTGCGCGGCGAATGCGTGTTCGCCCTCCTGCTTCGTGATCCTCGGAGACGAATCTATCTATAGCCAGGCAACCGCGTCTCGAAGTCACAAAGTAGAACGCTCTCGAAGCATCGATTCGCGATTCCAAACTTAAGCTGCGGCATCCAATTCCCGTGACCGACGAAATCAAGCATCTTTTCGCCCCGCTGACTCTGAGAAGCCTTACGCTGCCTCACCGCATCGCTGTCTCACCCATGTGCGAATACTCCAGCACCGACGGTTTTGCGAATGACTGGCACTTTGTTCACCTGGGAAGCCGCGCGATCGGCGGAGCCGCTCTCGTTATCACGGAGGCAAATGCGGTCAGCCCGGAGGGGCGCATCACGCCCGCAGACCTCGGCATTTACAAAGATGAGCACATCGATGCGCTCCGCCATCTCACCGGATTCTTGCACCGGCACGGCGCCTATGCAGGCACTCAGCTCGCACACGCGGGTCGCAAAGCTAGCATGGCTCTACCCTGGGTGAAGCTTCGCCTCATTCCCGAATCAGAGGGAGGATGGCAACCTGTGGCTCCATCCGCGATCCGCTTTGATGAGGCGTACAGCCTTCCCGCTGAGCTTGATCGCGCCGGCATGGACAAGATCGTGTCGAACTTCATTTCGGCAGCGCATCGCGCCATCGACGCCGGATTCGATCTCGTCGAGGTTCACGCCGCTCATGGCTATCTTCTGCACGAGTTCCTGTCGCCGCTCTCTAATCACCGCTCCGACGAATATGGCGGCTGTTTCGAAAACCGCATCCGTTTCCCGCTCGAAGTGGTTCGGGCCGTCCGCGGATCGTGGCCGCAGCATCTTCCCGTCTCGGTCAGAATTTCTGCCACCGACTGGGCGCCGGAACCCCTTGGCGCTGCCTGGGACCTTTCGCAGTCGGTAGAGTTTGCCCGGCATCTCAAGCGGGAAGGTGTAGACCTCATTGACGTCTCCACGGGAGGCAATCACCCTGCACAGCAGATCCCCGTCGGCCCCGGTTATCAGGTTCACCACGCCGAGATGATTCGACTCGAGGCCGATATCCCCACCGGAGCTGTTGGCATGATCACTTCGCCTGCGCAGGCAGACCAGGTTGTCCGCTCTGGTCAGGCCGATCTGGTCTTGCTGGCACGCGAATTTCTTCGCGACCCGTATTGGCCCCTCCATGCCGCCGCCTCGCTGAACCAGAAGATCACCTGGCCTGTGCAGTACGCTCGTGCCGCAAATGGGCGTACCGAACCGCGCCAGGCAGTCCTCACTCCAACTGAGTAACTTCCACGCTCATGTCCGGAATCGCACAGCGTTTTTCATTCGCGGACATCTGTGCGTCCGAACTCCGGATCGGACGGTTGTGGTTCCACCACTTAGCCCGGCGGATGCTGGCGACCAAAATGCAAACTATCCCCTTGGATTTCGGGGGGATGCGATGCGCACTCTGCTGCAGGATGGAATCATTGCGATACGTCAACTTCGCCGCCATGACACCTATGCCCTGGTCACGATCGTCTCAATGGCGCTCGGAGTCGGCGCCGCGGCAGCGGTCTACAGCGTTCTCTACGGCGTGCTGATCGATCCCTATCCCTATCGCGACGCCCCCCACATCGCCTTTATTACGGTACGATCCGCCAAGAGCGACGATGCCGGCGACCGCAGGTTCACGGTGCGGCAGGCTGAGCAGCTCAAGCAGCTCCCTGCTGTTGGGGACGCGTTTGCTCAGGGGGATGCCAGCATGGTCGCCACCGACGGCGAGCTTCCCGTCTCGGTCAAGGTGCTTCAGACCACCGGCAACGGCCTCGAATTCCTCGGCGCGCCGATGCTGCTTGGCCGCGCCTACACCGCCGCAGAGGCCCCTGTGGGCAAAGAACCGCCAGCTGTCGCGGTCATCAGCTACCCCTTCTGGAAGACCCATTTCAACTCGCGCGCGGATGCCCTCGGAAAAAACCTCGAGCTCGATCATCGCAAATACACCGTGATCGGCGTGGCCCCGCCGCGCTTCACTTGGCACGACTCCGAGGTATACGTGCCGATGCCAGCCAGCATCGACGCGGAGACCCGCCTCCAGACGCTCATCCGGGTAAGGAAAGGCGTTTCGATGGAGGTGGCGTCGAGCCAGATGCAAACCTTCGTCGAACAGGACAACCGGGAACATCCCAAAATGTTTCGCCCGGATCAGATCCGCGTCAAAGTCGAGTCATTGAACGATTGGCTGCTGGGCCGCTTCAAAGGCACCTTGATGCTGCTCTTTTGCGCGTCCGGGGTACTGCTTTTGATCGGCTGTGGCAACGTCTCCATCCTCATGCTGGCCCGGGGGCGCGTCCGGGTTCAGGAGCTGGCAATGCGCACCGCCCTGGGCGCGACGCGGCTGCAGATCCTGCGGCAGCTGCTCACCGAGGCGGTCGTGCTCTCGCTTGCCGGTGGCGCTCTGGGAGTCGCACTGGCTTATCTCGGCATTCAGCTGATCACCGCTCTGATGCCGGAATATGCCATCCCTCACGAGGTGGTAATCGCGATCAACCTGCCGGTGCTGGCTTTCAGTGTTGCCGTTTCCATCGTATTCGGATTGGTTTTCGGGGCAGCGCCCGGCCTTCAACTCTCGCGCCCTGGAGCAAGGCATCTGGTTCCGTCGGCGGGAACGCGCACCGCCACCACACGGCGTTCGCCCCTGCAGGGGATGATGCTGGCCGGGCAGGTAGCGCTTTCGGTGGTGTTGCTCTCCGCGGGAGCGGCAGCAATGCGCCACTATGCGGAGGCTTACACCGCGAAGCTGGGCTTCAACTCGCATCCCGTGCTCACCCTTACCGCACAATTGCCCGAAGGTTCGTATCCGACCTGGCAGGCAAGGGTTAATTATTACGATCAAATGCTGGAGAAGGTCAGCTCGCTTCCCGGCGTTGCCTCTGCCACGTTCAGCAGCAGCTATCCAGAGAACGCCGAATGGACCACTGACGTGACGGTTCAAGGGCGGACAGCCAACTCCGGGCGAGAGTCGGAACTGCAATTGATCAGTCCCGGATACTTCGCCACGCTCGGAATACCGCAAGTGAGCGGACGCATCTTCACCCGTGCCGAGACGCTTCGCGGCGCTCCTGTCGCAGTCGTCAATCGGGCATTCGTCCGGAAATACTTCGACGGTGGCGACCCGATCGGGCGCAATCTCATCATTCCGGATCTCGATTCGAGCTGGCCGAACATCGTCAAACCCACAAGTGCCAGCCAGCCGCTCGAGATTGTGGGCGTAGTGGAAGACTCGAAAAACTACGGCCTGCATCGTCCTGTCAGGCCGCAGGTATACGTGCCCTTCACCCTTTACGTGCCCTGGGGGCAGCTCGTATTTGTCCGCGCGTCGTCGGGCAACCCAGCTGCGCTCGAACGGCCAGTCGCTGCCGCGCTGATGGCGCTCAATCAGGATCAGGCGATCCAGCACCCCATGCCGATGGACGAGTTCATGTCGATGTTCTCCTGGTCGCGCGAACGCTTCACCTCAGTCATTTTCATGCTCTTCGCCGTCGTGGCGCTCGCTCTGGCCATGATCGGCCTTTTGAGCGTGGTCGCCTATGGAGTGGAGCAACGTACACGGGAGATCGGCATCCGCGTCGCACTCGGAGCGCACCGTTGGAATGTCTTGACGCTCGCTCTCTCGGCCTCATTGCAGGCAACTGCAGCCGGATTAGCAGCGGGAATCCTGGCCACTCTGTTGCTGAGCAACACGATCTACCGCTGGACAGACAGCGCTACGAGGGATGCCGCCGTCCTCTCCATTGTCTCTGCTGTCTTCCTGCTGACAACCCTGGTGGCGTGCCTCTGGCCGGCAAGCCGCGCCCTACACGTCGATCCGCTGGAAGCGCTGCGGGCTGAATAGATCTCGCCCGCGCAGTCGGAAGCATCCGCACAGTGCGAACGCACCGGAAATGACATGCCTCGACCTAAATGGGTACACTGCTCGTCAAACTGATGATGAGGCCCAGCCAAATTGAAGCAGCCGCCTGATGTTCGCGCCCACCGGATAATCATCTTGTTCATATGCCGTGCCCTGCGTGGAGCTTACGGATGCCCCAAATAGTCCCGCAAGGAAAGGTATACGACGTCTGTATCGTCGGATCCGGCGCGGGAGGCGGAACAGCCGCCAAGGTGCTCACCGAGGGTGGGCTGAGCGTTGTCATGCTCGAGGCCGGACCAGTCCTTAATCCTGAACAAGACTTCGAAGAGCACGTCTGGCCGTATCAACTTCCTCATCGCGGCGCCGACATCGGAGGCAGAGCACGTCACGAACTGAACACCGAATTCATGGCTCCCAACGGCTTTTGGGAAATCGACGGCGAACCCTACACCACAGCTCCTGGCTCCAGCTTCCGATGGTTTCGGTCACGGATTGAAGGAGGCCGCACCAACCACTGGGGACGCATTGCTCTGCGCTTCGGTCCCGCGGACTTCCGAGCGCACTCCACCGATGGCATGGGCGACGACTGGCCCATTACCTACGAGGAGCTCGCGCCTTACTACGACAAGGTTGAGTCGTACATCGGCGTCTTCGGCTCGAAGGAAAATGTCCCGAACTCGCCGGACGGCGTTTTTTTTCCCCCGCCTAAGCCACGTTGCACTGAGACCATCGTAAAGAAGGCCTGTGATCGGCTGAACATCAAGTGCGTCCCCTCCCGGCTGGCTATCCTCACCCAGCCGCTGAACGGACGCCAGGCCTGTCATTACTGCGCACAGTGCGGCCGGGGATGTCTCACTGCCTCCAACTTCAGCTCCAGCCAGGTCATGATTCCGCCTGCGCGAGCGACCGGCCGATTCACCCTCATGCCGAATGCAATGGCCCGCGAAATCGTCGTCGGCAAGAACGGTAAAGTCGAAACCGTCTCTTACATCGATAAGACGACCCGCAGCGAAAAACAGGTTCGCGCCAGGGCCTTTGTGGTGGCGGCAAGCGCGTGTGAAACGGCGCGCCTGTTGTTGAACTCACGATCGGCAAGTTTTCCCGATGGATTGGCCAACTCTTCCGGAGTCGTCGGACGCTATCTCACCGACTCGGTCGGGAGCCATCTGACAGGCTATTTTCCCCAGCTCGAAAAGATGCCTGCACACAATCATGATGGCGTGGGCGGCATGCACCTCTACATGCCGTGGTGGAGGTTCGGACAGAAGAACGATTTTCTGCGTGGCTATCACATCGAGTTCGGCGGCGGTCGCAACATGCCCAGCGTCGGCGAGTTCGATGGAGTCTGCGCTCAACACGAGGGCTATGGCGTTTCGCTGAAGCAGCAATGCCGCACTTCCTATGGCGCCTTCATTGGATTCAGCGGGCGCGGCGAGATGATCCCCAACGAAAAGAGTTTCTGCGAGATCGATCCAACCGTTGTAGACAAATGGGGCATCCCGGTCCTCCGCTTCCACTGGCAATGGGGAGAGAACGAGTTGAAGATGGCCACCGATATGCAGGAAACCTTCCGCTCCATCATCGAAACTGCCGGTGGTACGGTCTTGAGCAATCCGTCTCTGGCGGTTGCACCCGACAAGGCGCGCGTCAGCCAAGTCGCCATATCCGAGGGCGGCACGATCATCCATGAACTGGGCACGGTGCGCATGGGGAATGATGCCAAGACTTCAGTCTTGAACAATAACTGCCAGGCTCACGGTGTCAGGAATCTGTTTGTCGCCGACGCTGCTCCTTTTGTGACAAATCCGGACAAGAATCCAACATTGACCATCATGGCGCTCTCGTGGAGAACTTCCGATTACTTGCTCGATCAGGCCAGGAAAGGACAGCTCTAGATGAGTGCAAGCTCAGTATCGCGCCGAGATGTCCTGAAGTCGCTGAGCATGGGAGCCGTCGCGGCATCGGCTCTGCGGACCGTCCCTGCTGAGGCCGCAGCCTATGCGCACAGTCTGATCGCCGCTGAAAAGGCTCAGGCCCAAAAGGGAGCCCACACAGGGGTTAAGACCGGCACCTATGCGCCGAAGTTCTTCCCTCCACATCAATACAAGACGTTACAAAGTCTTTGCGAGAGCATCATTCCCGCCGATGCGGATTGCGGAGGCGCCATCAAAGCTGGTGCACCCGAATTCATCGACCTGCTCACCAGCGAGAATCCGGAATATCAATTGAAGCTGGGCGGCGGGTTGATGTGGCTCGATTCCACATGCGGCGACCGCTACGGCAATGCTTATCTCAACTGCGCCCCGCAACAGCAAAAAGAAATCCTCGATCTCATCGCATACCGCAAGAACGCCGTGCTTGATCCCAGCCTGAGCCAGGGAATCGCCTTCTTCTCATTCCTACGCGACCTCACCGCAGATGGCTTCTTTACCAGCGAAATTGGTATCGGATATCTCGGCTACATTGGCAACACATTCTTGAACGACTTCCCAGGATGCCCACCCGTTCCCGGAGTGTAACGTCGGCAGCCTATTCCGGTCCGGTCTTCACGAAGACGAGCAGCTGCCCATCTGTAGACAAGGATGGTTGTCCGCAGTTTGCCCCGTTGCACTGGCTAACGTCGATCGGCGCCTGCCCATCGGTTTTCAGGAAGACCTCGCTCCACTCAACAACGCCGGACAAAGCCTGCTTCGACTGGCGTCGCACATAGGTTTGTTTATCGCCGTAGGTGCGAGTCCAGCCTTCGAGGTTCTCAACCATCTGCAGTTCTGCGCTGGAACGGGGATCGTAGGCGAGAGGCGTGACCTTCGTCGTACTCACGGAGAGCAAACCAATTCGCGGATGTCCGCCGGCATCACCGGACTGCAGGATCAGCACTGTGTCCGGATCGTCAGCGCTGAATCCTACGAGCTTGGTGACGCCGGCGATCGAGCAGAGCTTCTTCGTCTCGGCATATCCCGCCGGGAACCGAACCACATCGCTCCCTCTCAGCGCGAGGATGTCGTTACTTCCCGGTACGAAGACCGGAGATCTGTAACCATCGCCCTTGCCAACGGCACGAATCGATTGTGAACCTAGATCCGCAACCCACAGTTGACCCTTCACCACCTCATCACCCGGACCCTTCAACGTGCCCGGACTATCGGAGATGCCGAGAAATTTCAGCACCTTGTCAATGAAGTCAGGCGCCTGCTTCTTTGCAGGAACAGGCGCAGGAGCAGCCCCCTGCGGCTTCTGGTTCTGACCTGCAGCAGCGCCGCCCAGCGCCAGCACCAGGATCAACGCCAGAATAACCCTGTGCATACCGCTCTCACCTCGGGCACGGACGCGATCCGGAATGCTCCGCGCTGAAGAGGACACAATAGATATCGTCATAAGCCACGATCCTGACCTGGGCATCCTTTCTGGGAACGGTGAGCAGCATCCTGCGGTCCTGCGATCCATTGAGAAAGTACGTTAGCGTCTCTTTGCTGTTCCACGCCAGCCAGGCTCGCTGATAGTCAAGCGATTTCGCGTCGGCTGGCAACTCGGCAACCTGAGGCAGTTCCTGCGTCGAGATCAGAACACCATAGTTGACCGGAAGCAGCAGAAACTCTACTGCAACCAGGAACACCAGCACTCCGGCGAGCAATCTGGCTGCACCGCTCATGGAGTCGCCGCGCGCGAACGTCTGCCACGCGATAAAAGCGGTAAGTAGCGTCCCTGCCGCCAGCCCACTGAAGTAAAGCGTCAGCTTTCCATCGCTGGAGAGCAGTACTGAGGAGATCCATTCATCCGGGAGTTGCTTCTGCAAAAGAAGATTCCCGAACGCGAAGCATCGCCGCATCACCAGCTGGATGAATAGCACCGCCACAACGATTCCCAATAGAGGCAGGCGCAATGGTTTCGCACGCCACTCGGCGAACCATCGTCTCACGCGTTCCCTGACGGGTAACGGCGTCAGCCGCCAGGGTACGTAGCCTAGCGCTGTCACCACCAGGGCAAGAATCAGGATGTTCGGAACGGAGGACACTAGGTACACTAAAAACCGGCACCCTGCGAAAAAATATTTCTCATCGAACAAATCCAGGTCTGTCGCCACTCCATACGTGCTCAGTTGAAAACGAAGCGTCAGGTAGCCGATCAGATAGAGCAGGAACGAGCCGAAGGCGGCATAGGCCGTCCACTTGCCGGCAAAGTTGCCAACCTTCTCGGTAAGGCTCTTGAACAAATCGTCCATTTATTTCCCTGTCACCACGAATGGAGCCCAGAAGAACGGATGACTAAACTCAGCTCGCGATTTCACCGCCATCAGCGCGAGCCGCGCAGCTTCCGCCGGCTCTCTCGTTTGACCCTCACGATAAAAAGTCTCCATCCACAATTTGGTCGATGCCGCGTTCACTTCCCAGTCCGACAACACCAGGGTCCCGGCTCCAGCATAGAGCAGCGATCGTACCATCCCCACCAACTCCCCCGAATGCGTCGCCTGTACCCGGCCAGTTTCGCACGCACTCAGCACTACCAGGCTGTTCTTTTCGAGGGGAAGGCCAAACATCTCTGCAGCGGTAAGGCGGCCGTCATCGGAAGGCCCCGGCTTGAATTGCAGGTACGAAAGCAACGGATCGCTGGCGTTGAACTTCCCGTGCACTGAAAGATGGACGAGGTCATACCCGCCGACCCACGCTTGAACGTCCGCCTTGCTAACCTGTTCCTGCGTCGTCACCTTGGAGCGGCCGGGATAAAGAGCGCCGATGGACTTTACTTCCTCGCCTGCATCGTGAATCTCAGGATCGGCAATGGCAAGCAAACGGCCGCTTTTCAGGTTGGGCTTCTTTTCAAGCGTTGCCAGTACCGTCGCGCTGGGAGCATAGGAGATTTCAAAGCGCACCCCAAGATAATTCCCGTCCTGTGGATTCTGGAGAGCTTGAAATGGGATCGCCGTCAGTTCCTCCTGCGGAACAATGATCAGATGATTGCTCTTTATATACGCCGTCATGGGCTGAATGAGGTACAGGTACAGCTGGCGTGAAATGTCTTCGTCGAACGGCGTGCCGCGAGAATCTTTGGCAGCCACAAGACTGTCGTGCAATGTCGCGGTCTTGGTGGCAAGCATTGCATGTGGCAAAAAGACATTCTTTACTTGGACGTCAGTGCCACTGATATGCCAGACAATGAAGCTGGTATTCATAACGACGTAATAGAGAACGTCGTATCGGCCTTCCGCAGCCGACTGCTGAACACTCTCAAGCGTCACCGGCTTTGCCGAAGTCAGCTCCTGCAGTTTCGGAGCCTCCTTCGCGATCCTTCGTTCAAACGTCTCGTACTTCTGCTGGAGTGCTGTGATCTGCGCTTCGAGGTCTGCGATGCGCTGGCCATTCCTCTCCCGTTCCTCGCCGGCAGTCAGGTTGAACAGCTTCTCCTGCAACGCCGCAATCGCTGCCCTCTGCGCCTGCAAATCCGCGAATAGCGCTCGCTCCTGCTGGGTACCCAGTGTCACCGGCCTACTGGCCAGCATGTCCGCCATCGCACGCCCCCGCGATTGCTCAAAGAGCGCAAACGCCTCCGGGTAGCGCTTTTGCTGCAGCAGGATCAGCGCCGGCACGTCGTAATAGTCCATATTGTTTTTCATGAACGCGCTTCGCGCCTGTTCATCGCCGAGCTTGCGCCGGTCCCGTTCCAGCAGTTGCACGGCCTGAAGATAATCCGTCAGCGCCGCGTTGTTGTCGTTCTTCCATTCCGCGATCGTGCCCCGAACATAGAGCGTCAGGGGATCAAAGTCAGGTACATTAAGGCCCTGCTGCTGCCATTGCTCTCGCATATCGTCGATTTCCTTGACGTATTGCTGCACAAGAGCGAGATTTTGCGGCACCGACCCGCCCAGCCTGAAGTAATAATCCTGCGCCAGAACATCCTTCGGTTGTTTGGGATTAAATGTTACCTTGGCAACTGGATCCTGATTCGCACTCTGCTCTTGGGTCCCTTTCTGCGCCAACTTGGTGGAGCTTTCCAGTGTATTCACCGATTGCAGAAAGGTATTCTGCGCATTCACTAGGAAGGCCCATCCCCGCGCCTGAGCAATAGCCTGTGCTTTCTTGTAGTCGTCCCTTGCCAGCTGTAAAAGCTGATCGCAGACGTCGTACCCCCTCTTGAAGTCGCACCCCTGCGCATTCTGGTAATAAACCTCTCCACGATCGGAATAACCCGTATAAATCCGGTGCGGATCTTCGATCTCGCCCGTCATCGCCAGAGCACGGTCGAGATAATCGCCCGCCGCGGGAAAGTTGCCGCGCTTGGTCTCCACTTCTCCGGCAGTAACGAGCGCGTCGAAGTAGAACTCCTTGTTGCCGCATCCCGCTCCCAGCCGCACGGCCTCGCGCGCATGCTCTTCCGCGGCGTCGATCGCGCCCATGTTCATCTCGGAGAAGGCCAGCTCCGAAAGCGCCTTGATCTGGTAGTCCTGCCGCTTCGCCCCTTCCGCGAGCTTCGCCACATTTTGAAAGATGGTTGCCGCCTGCGGCCATTGGTTCACGTAGCGTTGAATATCCCCCAGCTTGATGGCGCTCCACACTGCACCTGCCGGATCCTGACGCTGCATGAAAAGAACATAGCTCGTCTGCAACTCAACCTGAGCCGTCGCCAGTTCGTTGCGCGTGTTCACCGCATCGCCCGTGCTGCGCACATGATCCAGCCAGTGATCGATCCTGGCTATCCCACTCTTTTGTAACTGCAAGGGATCGCCGTTCACCTGCGCGCAGGCTGGCCCGAGCGCTGCTGTCAAAGCAAGCAGGCACAGCAGTGCCGGGCAAAACAGGCGTCTGGTCGTGGGCCCAGATTCCATGAGCGCCCTCCGCGGAGCACGCAAAGTGGCGAGGAAAACACTCAGCGCCGAGCCGAGGTTGCGGCGAGCACAAGTCTAAGCCTGATGGTTGGAGCTCGGCAAAGAAATTCCAGGTTCCATCGGAGGTGAAATCGACCACTTCGCAATCGATCTCGCCAGATAATTGGCCGATTATTTCCCTCGACTAGCTATAATTAGAGAGAGATAGAGATCAAAAAGGCCTGGACGCAACCGCTGCCGGGCCTTCGTATTCCCAGTCCTGAAATGGGAAATCGTTCTGGAGGAACAGCATCGAGCTAAGCCCTTTATTTAGAGATATTTGTCTGTAAGCCATTCATTCCGGGAAACATGCAGACACCTATCCCCTAAAACCAGCGATATCAGATATATAACGAAACTGAGGGGGAGGGGTACCCCGCATGGGGTCAGGCGCTGGCCATCACCCGGGAGACGCCATTCCCGCCAGATCACGGTCGCGAACTCCAATGAGGTACAGCAGGCTGTCGAGACCGAGATGCGTGAGCGAGTGGTCGGCGCTCTGCCGGACCAGCGGCTTGGCCCGGAAGGCGATGCCCATCCCGGCGAGGTTGAGCATGGGGAGGTCGTTGGCTCCATCGCCCACGGCGATCACCTGTTCGAGAGAGATACTCTCTTGTGCCGTGATCTGCCGCAGCCGCTCGGCCTTCCCGACTCCGTCGAGGATGCTGCCGGAGACCCGGCCGGTGACCACGCCGCCGGCCATCTCCAGTTCGTTGGCATGGACGTAGTCGATACCGAAGCGATCCTGAAGATGTCGGGCGAAAAACGTAAATCCGCCGGAAAGAATGGCCGTTTTGTAGCCGAGGACTTTGAGCGTCCGAATCAGCTGCTCTGCGCCCTCGGCCAGCGGGATGCGGTGGATCAGTTCGTGGACGCGCTCCTCGGGCAGTCCCTTGAGGAGAGCAACGCGGCGGCGAAAGCTCTCGTTGAATTCGATCTCACCGCGCATGGCCGACTCGGTAATGCCGACCACCCGATCGGCGACGCCTGCCATCTTCGCCAACTCGTCGATGACCTCGCCCTGGATCAGCGTGGAATCCATGTCGAAGGCAAAGAGCCGCCGGTTTCGCCGGAAGATGCTCTCGCGCTGAAAGGCAATGTCGATTACGAGTTCGTGCGCAGCCTCGAGGAAATCGGCGCGCATCCCGTCTTCCGAGGCGACTTGCCCGCTGACTTCCAGCTCGACGCAGGCGTTCGAATCTCCCGTGTGAACAGCCAGCGACAGCCGCCCCGAAAGCCGCTCGATGCGGTCGATGTTGAGCGCGTGATCCGCGATGATCGCGCTCACACGTGACAAATCCCCCGCACTGATCGCACGCCCGAGTACGGTGATGATGAAGCGGTCCTTGCCCTCCGAGGTGAGCCAGTGGTGGAGCGCCTCGGCGGACACGGGCGTGAACCGGAGATGTAACCCGAGCCCCTGAGCCTTCTCGATCAGTGCGGTCTTGAGCGGCGCAAAGTCGCGGCCTTCGGGCGCCTCGATGAGTAGGCCGAGGGCGAGCGTCTCATGCACGACAGCCTGCCCGATGTCGAGCACGCAGGCGTCATATTCGGCGAGGATGCCGGTGAGCAGGGTCGTCTGGCCGGGGTGGTCCGGCCCCGAGCAGTGAATCAGAATTGTCTCGCTCATTGCTGGTTCTAGCCTACCAGCGGCGAAAATGCCTTAAAATATCCGCAGGAAGATCAAGCGATGTTTTTCCCGCCACTCCTTAAGCGCTTTCGCCATGGCCACCATGACCGTGGACGGACCTCCTCCTTCTGATTAAGCTTTCTCCGAAGACATGTTGTGGCAGTTCCTGCGCTGCGTGAGCGGCGGCGGCCTCGCGCCTTGACTTCGGAGGGTGATTGCAGCGCCCCGTGTACGGGTCTCCACGAGATAAGGAAGGAAAAGCAATGAGCGAATCAGTAAACAGCTTCGGCAGCCAGTTCACCTTGAAGTCCGGCGATCACACCTACGAGATCTACCGGCTCAGCGCACTTGAGAATAAGGGCGTGACCCTGAGCCGTCTGCCCTTCAGCCTGCGCATTCTGCTGGAAAATCTGCTGCGGCATGAGGACGGCAAGAGCGTCACCGCAGATGATATCGAGTTCCTGGCAAAGTGGGACCCCAAGGCCGAACCCTCGCGCGAGATTGCCTATATGCCCGCGCGTGTGCTGATGCAGGACTTCACCGGCGTCCCCGCGATTGTCGATCTGGCTGCAATGCGCGATGCCATGAAGGAGCTGGGGGGCGATCCGGAGAAGATCAACCCCCTTCAGCCTGCAGAGCTGGTGATCGACCATTCGGTGCAGGTAGACGAATACGGCACGAGCAATTCCTACTCCCTGAATGCAATGCTCGAGTTCCAACGGAATCGCGAACGGTACGCCTTCCTCAAGTGGGGACAGTCCACCTTCCACAACTTCTCTGCCGTGCCCCCGGGCATGGGCATCTGCCACCAGGTGAATCTGGAACATCTCGCCCGTGTGGTCTTCACGCTCGACGCGGAAGGCAAGACGGTAGCTTATCCTGACACGCTTGTGGGCACCGACTCGCACACAACCATGATCAATGGCCTGGGCGTGCTCGGCTGGGGGGTAGGCGGCATCGAAGCCGAGGCCGCCATGCTGGGGCAGCCTGTGTCGATGCTTGTGCCGCAGGTGGTCGGGTTCAAGCTGACCGGCAAGCTGCGCGAGGGAGCCACCGCTACGGATCTCGTCCTTACTGTGACCGAGATGCTACGCAAACTGGGCGTGGTGGGCAAATTTGTCGAGTTCTACGGCGCGGGCATCAGCGAGCTTTCGCTTGCCGACCGGGCGACGATCGCCAACATGGCCCCGGAATACGGCGCGACCTGCGGCATCTTCCCCGTGGACGCGGAAACGCTGCGGTATCTGCGCCTGACTGGGCGCAAAACGGAGCAGATTGCGCTGGTCGAGGCGTACTACAAGGAGCAGGGCCTCTTCCATACGACGGTTGCGCCAGAAGCTGAGTATTCCCAAACCATCTCGCTCGATCTGGCGACTGTCGAGCCGAGCGTGGCGGGGCCGAAGCGGCCGCAGGATCGCGTGCTCTTGAAGGATGCTGGGTCGAGCTTCGCTAAGCAGTTGCCGGGCCTGCTCGGGCCCACTGGTAACAGAAATGGCGTACGCCAGGTGGTGCGATGGGAGGGTGAGGGTGGACACGCGGCAGAAGCGATCGACTCCGCCCAGGGTGTGCATGAGGCGGGGCCGACGACCAGCATAAAAGAGCGTTTTGGCGTCGATGTCGACAAGTATCTCGATAACGGATCGATCGTGATTGCTGCGATTACCAGCTGTACGAATACTTCGAATCCCTCGGTTATGGTTGCTGCGGGCATTCTCGCGAAAAAGGCGGTCGAGAAGGGTTTGTGCGTGCCTCCATGGGTGAAGACATCGCTCGCGCCGGGCTCGCGCGTGGTGACCGATTACTACGAGAAGGCGGGGCTGCTCCCGTACCTCGACAAGTTGCGCTTCAACGTGGTGGGTTACGGCTGCACGACCTGTATTGGCAACTCCGGGCCACTGCCATCGGATGTTTCGAAGTCGATTGAGGATCACGGGCTGGTCGCCGTGTCCGTGCTGAGCGGCAATCGCAACTTCGAGGGCCGTATCAATTCGGATGTGCGCGCGAATTATCTGATGTCTCCGCCGCTGGTGGTCGCATATGCGCTCGCGGGACGCATCGATCACGACTTCGAGAAGGACCCGCTGGGCAAGGGCAAGGCCGGTGAGCCGGTGTATCTCAAGGACATCTGGCCTACGCAGCAGGAGGTTTCCGAGACAATAACTGCTTCGATCGACTCGGGGATTTTCCTCAAAGAGTATGCAACTGTCACCGACGGGGACCAGAACTGGCAGCATCTCAAATTCCCCACCGGCGATGTCTACCAGTGGGATGCCGACTCAACCTATATCCGAAAAGCTCCCTATTTCGACGGCATGCCGGTAACACCCACGGCCGTCGAAGACATTCACGGGGCGCGGGTGCTGGCTGTCCTGGGCGACTCGGTCACGACAGACCACATCTCACCCGCAGGCTCGATCAAGCTGAATGGGCCTGCCGGCAAATATCTCACCGATCATGGCGTAAAGCCGGCGGACTTCAACTCCTATGGCTCGCGGCGCGGCAATCATGAGGTGATGGTGCGCGGGACGTTTGCCAATGTGCGGCTGCGGAACAAGCTCGCTCCGGGGACAGAGGGCGGCGTGACGCGGCTGCTTCCCGAAGGCGAGCAGATGAGCATCTTCGACGCCTCGGCGACGTACGCCGAGCGCGGAACACCACTGGTGATCCTGGCCGGGAAAGAATACGGATCGGGATCGTCGCGCGACTGGGCGGCGAAGGGTCCCAAATTACTCGGAGTCCGCGCGGTAATCGCCGAGAGCTACGAACGCATTCATCGGTCAAACCTGGTCGGCATGGGGATTCTGCCTCTTCAATTCGTGGATGGTCAGAATGTCGAAAGCCTGGGGTTGGCAGGAGAGGAGGTCTTCGATTTTCCGGGATTGAAGTCGCTGCTTGATGCGAAGTTCGCCAACGGACGCAGCCTGAAAGTGAAGGCCACGGCAGCGAACAGGGCAACCAAGCATTTTGAGGCAAAGGTGCGCATCGACACGCCGCAGGAGATCCTTTACTACGAGAACGGAGGCATTCTCCAGTACGTACTGCGGCAACTAGCGGCGAAGAATTAACAATTTTGCCAACGCGAAAGGCCCCGGATTCATCTCCGGGGCCATGTCTGTTTCGAAGTATATCGAGGTTGCTCAGATTCCCATGCCGAATTCAGTTGAGGGAGACTCGTCGCCGGCGTGCGAATAGAAGTCGCTGGGAGTGCGGTGCTTGAACTTATAGCGCTGCCGCAGTTCGCGGCCTACGTAGAGGCCGAGAGCCGCGATCCCGACAGCCACCGACGCCCATCCCAGGGCGCGCAACGCGATCTGCGACTGATCGCACGACTTTTGTCCAAATCCCGGCAGCACACTCACAAGAACCTTCTTTCGGCGGAGCCCGTCCGCAATGCCACCATGATAGCTCAGTTCTGCGGCCCCACGGCCGCTTGTGAGACTACCTGTGTACAACTTTTGTCACATGTTTGGACTGTTTTAGACCGTTTTTTCGATTCGGCGCAAAAGATCGACTTTCCGCTCAGCAGGCAGGAAACTGGCCTCAATCGAATTGGCTGCCAATTCGCGCAGATGTTCGCGGGTGAAGCTGAACTCGTCATGGGCCAATTGATATTCGCCTTCGAGATCGCTGAGAAACATGGCGGGATCGTCGGAGTTCAGCGTGATCATGAGGCCGGCATCGAAGTAGCGGCGCACGGGATGGTCGGCGAGACTCAAACAGCAACCCGTGCGCAGGTTGGACGATATGCAGATTTCGATAGGAATCTGCCGCTCGACGAGCACGCTCATGAGTTCAGCGTCGTGAATAGCGCTCAGCCCATGACCAATGCGCTCAGCGCCAATGTTGATCGCACCCCAGATTCCTTCAGGGCCGACGGATTCGCCGGCATGAGCTGTGAGATGCAGGCCCGCATCGCGCGCCTCGGTGTAAAGCTCGCGGAAGGGCTCGGATCCGGTGCGGCGTTCGTCGCCTCCGATGCCGATTCCGATGATCGAAGGGTGCTCCGACCGCATCTCGGCGGCTTTGCGGAAGACAAGCGCAGCTTCCTCCGGGCCGAAGTGGCGGACGGCGTCGAAGATCCAGTAAGTGGTGATGCCGAAGTCCTGCTCGGCCTGTTTGCGGGCGCGCTCCATGCCTGCAAAGAAGGGCTCGAACTCGATGCGGCGCCAGTAGTAAACCACTCCCACAGAAACATAGACCTCGGCGTGGACGACGCCCTGCCGGGCAAGCCGCTGAAGCATGCGATACGCGATAAGTTCGTAGTCTTCAGGTGTGCGCAGGCGCTCGGTGACGGCTTTGAAGGCGAGCAGAAATCCGCTGAAATCGGTGTATTGATAAATGGCCTGCGCCTGATCAAGTTCGAGAGGGGTGCCGTCGTAGCGGTGGCTCAACTCAACGAGGGTTGCCGGCGCAACCGTGCCTTCAAGATGTAAATGCAGTTCGGCTTTCGGCAGGCGGCGGATGAAGGCGATTTGGGATTGGGTATCGGGCACGCGGCCAGTTGTCGACCTATGTGCTGATATTGACAAGGCCTTCCGCCGAGCCGGGCGATACGCGCGAGGTTTGCGGAGCCCGCCAGTGGTCGATGTACGAGACTTGATGCACGCAACTGATGGTGCAGTGCGGGGCGCAGGTCTTTTCCGTCAGGAATTCACGTTTGAGGTTGGCCTTGGTGTACTCGGCCAGAGGCACGCCGGGGAAGCCACGCTGCTGCGAGCAGTAGTGTACTAGGCCGTTTTCGCAGATGTAGAGGTAGCGAGATCCGGCCCGGCAGCGCCAGTCATTGGGCTCGCCGTTGGCGATGGCTTCCTGGAACTGGTTGAAGCGCGAGTAGTTGCGCTTCTTCCAGTTGCGCATTTCAAAGTAAACGCGGCGCTCTTCGTTTTCCAGCGGCTTACGCTGGCCGTCTCCGTCGTGGATGATGCCGATCGTTGAAGTGAATCCAAGCTCGATGGCACGCTTGCCGATGACGATCGCGTCGTTGGGATTCTTGATGCCTCCGCCGACGACGGAGTTGATATTGACGTGAAAATCGGCGTGTTCGGCGAGCATCTGCAGCTTCTTATCCAGAACCTTGAGACTTTTCTTTGAAACCTCGTCCGGCTGCACGTTGTCGATCGAGATCTGCATATGATCGAGTCCGGCCTTGTTCAGGCGCTCGATGCGGTCGGGCATCAACAGATAGCCGTTGGTGATCATCCCCGCCAGCGAGCCGGTGTGGCGGATGCGGCGGATGACGTCGTCCAGTTCGGGGTGGAGCAGCGGCTCGCCGCCCGAGACGGTGATGATACTGGTGCCCAAGCGTCCTAAGTGGTCGATGCGGCGGACCATCTCGTCAAGTGGGACGGGCTTTGAGAAATCGTCATACTCGTTGCAGTAGGCACAGGAGAGATTACAGCGGCGCATGGGCACGATTTGCGCCATTACCGGATGGCTCGTCGAGGCCAGTGAGTGGCCGACGATGGCCAGCTCGCGCACTTTGCGCGCTGCGGCCTTGATACGGCGGCCCGTACTCTGCTTACGCGCAGAAACTGGATGGGATGCAACAGGCATGGCTCTCTATATTGAACCATATACAGCGGAGGCCTGCGAGCCATCCCCACTGAACTGCAGCAGAAAGCCCTTAAACTGGCATTTTTCAGATTTGGCTCAAGGTGCAGGTCAGTCCAGCGGGCTGATCCGGATCAGTGGCATGTCCTTGTCCAAATCCTGCATTTGCTTCTGCAGTTCTTTCATCTCCAGCTGCAACTTCGGCACGTCGATGTCACGAACGACCACTCGCGCCTGATTGGCCAGAACATCCGCGTCAATTTCGCCCAACCCCTGACGGGTTAGTTGGATCGGGTCGAGTTTCCTGAGCTTGGAGTCGAGCTGGGCGAGGTTTAATTCGATCTCCGGCCGGAGGATCTCAAGATCGCTTTGGGACCCCAAGTCATCGGGCACAACGATGCGGAGTCCGGAATCCATATCGACATCAGGCCAGACGAGCTCGCCTTTGTGCTTCGGATCGCCAGCCGTCAGGCTAAGCGTCTGCTCCTTATGATTGCGGACAATCGTGATCTGCATTTGCTTGCCGCGATTCGCATGGAGCGTCTTGAGCCAGGTATTCAGCGTAGCCATGGATTCGCCGTTGACCTTGGTGATGACGTCTCCCGCCTTGAAGCCTGCTGTGGACGCCGGGCTGTTCTCGGCGACGTGCTTTACCAGCAGACCCTGACCATCCCTAACACCGAAATAATCAGCCAGCTGTGACCCGAGCGTGTCAAGCTCGACGCCCACGGAGGGAGTTCCAAGAGTTAGCGCGCCAAAGAAGCCGTTGCCTCCGCCGATGCCGTGCCCAGTCGGACCCACCAAGCCGAATGAAGAATCATCGTCCGGATCGGGCACAGTGAGGTGCTGGGACCATGCGTCCTGTTCGATTTTGGCTCGGTCGCCAAGCTGTACGTTGATGGTCTGCTGCTGGCCGTCGCGGGAAATGAGCAGGACGATCGAGCGTCCGGCCGGCGTCTCATGCAGCATGCGCCGCAACTGTTCGATGCCCTGGACCTGCTGCCCGTTCATCTGCAGGATGACATCGTGAACGCGCAGGCCAACCTTGCCCGCCGGGGCATCATGGTCGACATAGGTGACCTCCGCACCGCTTGCGTCCTTCAGCTTGAGGGCGCTGGCCCGGTCGTTGTCAACGTCGCGCATCTCGATGCCCAGGTAGCCCTGAGAGCTGTGAAGGAGGAGCGCAGGGGAATCGGGTACAACCCCGAGCAGTTGCGCGGCAAAGATCGCCGGAGCGAGAGCCGTCGAACCCATCAGGACAGTGATAGAACTGAGCGTTTTGAAGTAGCTTGCCTTAAACACTAACCTCGAAAAATGCTTCATGTGGGTTCCTCAATGCCGGCGCTTCTTTCTTACGGGAAGTCGCCCTCGTTGAATTCGACTACTGGACTTGCGGAATCTGGTCGAGCACTTGGCGCGATGCGGTTCGAATCTCGGGATTGTCGTCGCGTATGGCGACCGTGTGCAGCACCTCGCGAACGCTGGAGTCTGCCTGAACTGGCTCGAGCAGGCCGATGGCCTGGGTGCGAACCCTCGGGTCGGCATCGTTCATGAGTGCTTCGAGCACGACATCGCGGACACGTACATCGTCGGCGACATAAGGCTGAAGGCCTTCAAGGGCCTTAAGCCGGACGTCAACACTTTTGTCGTAACGCAAAGCAACCATGAGCGCGTCCCGGATAGGGCCGTCATCACACTGGTGACCGGCGCGGCATTCATTGGCAAGCAGCCCGAGAGAGTTGTCACGGACACCGGAATTAAGTCTGTTGCGCGCGCCCACAAGCAGCAGCTGGCGGATTTGCGGATCGTCGAGCGAGCCGCGGATGGTTTCAGGCTGAAGCCGGTTGTAGACGACTTCGACATTCTCCGAGTTGGGCTCCTGGACAATGCTGCTGACACTGGCAACGTCGGTCAAAGGGTCGTCGCTCTGCGACGAAACCGGGCTAAGCGGGGTCCTGGCGACATCGTGCGCGTGCTCGCCGGCGCGATAGCCGGAGTAACCCCCTGCAGTGAGCCCGATTACCAGAACCCCGGAGACCGCAACGGGCGCGGATCGCAGACGCCAGACACCCCGCGCAAGACGTTGCCAGCTGCGCAGCAGCCAGCTGCCATGCGGCACGGCATCCAGGGCTTCCTCCAGGCGCAGCCGGGAGCGCGCAATGAGGTTGGCCGACGGCTCTTCGACGGGCAGCAGCGACACGGCCTTTGAAAGCGCTTGCACCGCCTCTAGTTCGCGGCGACAAGGCTCGCATTCGGCGAGATGCCGTTCGAGCTGTGGACCCTGCTCATCGGGCAACTCGCCGTAGACCGCCAGAGCAATGATTTCCTGCGCCAGTTCGCACTTCATGGTGTTTCCCATGCTTCACTCGCCTCAAAAAAGTTCGCCGCGGCCTGGAGGCCTTAGCGCAGTTCCGCCAGGTTCGCTCGTAACTTCCTGGTCGCGCGGAAGAGTGTATTTTTTGCCGTCTCTTCCGTTGTGTTCAACATTTCGCCGATGGTTCTCAGCTTGAGCCCTTGATAATGCTTTAACTCGAAGACCATGCGTTCGCGCGGAGTGAGCTTATCGAGCGCCTCGCGAATGCGTTCACCCAAAAACTTCCTGTTCAACTCCCGGTCCGGATTCGCGCTCGCGCGCGGATCGGAGACGTTCGTCAGCAGGTCGACCTCTTCGCCCGACGAATCGAGCATGACCGCCTGATCTTCACGGCGCGATTTGCGGCGCCGCAACAGATCGAGGCACAAATTCGTGACGATGCGATAAATCCACGTATAGAAGGAGCATTCAAAGCGAAAGTTGCCGAGATAACGGTACGCTTTGAGGAACGCTTCCTGGTGGATATCTTCGGCGTCCTGCTCCGATCCCGTTAGGTGCAGGGCCAGCCTTAACACCGCCTGATCATATTGACGCACGAGAGCGTCAAAGGCTGTGCGCGAACCTTGCTGCGCCTCGCGAATTAAGTCGGTCTCCGTAGCGCGTGCGCTGGGATCGATCGCCATACCTTGCGAGGATTGTATCTTTGACGTGGCCGTGGTTGGGAGCTGAGCGCTCGAAGGCGGGAAAAATCGCAGGGAATCAGCAGGCATCGAAGTTCCTCAAAATGGGCAGACCACCCCATCGGGGAGACGGATCACAATGCGAATCGTTAGCAGCTTCGTTTGAATTTTTCCTCGCCGAAGAATCGGCTACACTCGCGTCATGCACAAGGGACAGCAGGCCGGTAGCGGGGAGCTTTGGCCGGAAACACCAGAATTGGATGCGCCGAAAAAGGACGAAGGGATCATTACCGCCTTTTGCGATGGCGGATCGCGCGGCAATCCCGGACCTGCGGGCTTCGGTGTCTATATCCAGGGCGCGCATGGCGAAACACTCGGCGAATTGAACGAATTTCTGGGCAGGAAGACCAACAATTTCGCCGAATATTCCGGACTTCTGGCAGCATTGAATTTTGCGCTGGAACAGGGGTACCCGCGGTTGAAGGTGGTCTCAGATTCCGAGCTGATGGTGAAGCAGATCAAGGGTCAATATCGCGTCAACAGCCCCGAGCTGCGCCCCCTCTACGAAGAAGCCAAACGGCGGATCGCCCGGCTCGATTCATTCCAGATTCAGCACGTGCTTCGGGATAAGAACAAGAATGCCGACCGCCTGGCGAATCAGGCGATGGACCGCGGTATGAGGCGAGGGCTTACCACGGATCGCGGATAGACCCGCACTGGAAAATCACGGCTTTCGCTTGGGTTTCTTGCGCCGCCGCTCATACGTGAGTGCGATGAGTCCTCTTGAATAGCTCTTGTTCTCCAGGAGCGTGAATTCACGCTGCGGAAAGCCGCTCGGGAAAAGCGGGATACCTTCACCGAGCAGGACTGGCACGACTCCGAGATACAGTTCATCTACCAGGTCGGCTTTGAGAAAATCCCGGGCCAGCTCGCCGCCGCCCATGAGCCAAATGTTCTTACCGGCCTGTTTGCGAAGTTTTCGGGTGAAGGCCGACGGAGATTGCCTGGTGACGGTATAGCCGTCCCGTTTGCCGGCAGGCTGGGATCGCGAGAAGACATAACTGATCAAGCCGTAGCCGTTGTAGGAGCCTCCGCTCATCTTGAGTCCCATATCAAGTGTTTTTCGGCCCATGATGGCGACATCGATGGTCGCAAAGAAGGGAGCCATCGAGTAATCCTTCGGCATGAACAGAAAATCAACAGAGCCGTCCGAGCGTGCAATGTAACCATCAAGACTGATGCCAAGGGCAAGAACGACTTTGCGCATCGCAGAATTCCCCAGTTAACTTCGCAAATCTTATTTCGCCAGCTCGCCCTTGACGATCTCGCTAACCTGGCGGCCATCGGCGCGAAGACCCGCCGCCTGAATGCGCGCCTGCACCGCTTTCATCGCCGCGCCCATATCCTTCGGCCCCAGCTTGGCGCCGGAGTTCGCGAGCTCCGCCAGCGTTTCCAACACCAACGTGCGGATCTCCTGTTCGCCTGCGGCCTTAGGCATGTAGCCTTCGATCATCTCGATCTCGGCCGCTTCTTTTGCGGCCAGCTCGGGACGGTTGCCGTTGGTGAACTGCTCGACCGAGTCGCGGCGCTGTTTGATGAGCGTGGTCAGAATCTGGAGAGATTCGGCCTCGTCGAGCGGCGCCCGCTTCTCGATCTCCTTGTTCTTCAACGCTGCCTTCAGCATGCGCAGCGCCGTGGTGCGCTCGGCGTCACGCGCCTTCATTGCGGTGATGATGTCTTTCTCGATCCGCGCAGCAACGGTCGCATCGTCTCTCATGTAGAACTCCAAACCTCCCATTATAGAAAGAAAGCGCGGACCGCGCCCGCTCAGTACAATAACGAGTAAAGGAAACCCCAGACGATGATCCGGAAAATACGACTTTTCACGCCCGGCCCCACGCCTCTACTGCCTGCCGCGCAGTTCGCGATGGCGGCGGCGGACATACATCACCGCACAGCGGAGTTTCGCGCCCTCTATCAACGTGTACTCGACCAGCTAAAGACCTTCGTCGGCACCAAGAATGATGTTCTGCTTCTTGCCTCCTCCGGCACCGGAGCCATGGAAGCCGCGGTTTCGAACCTGACCTCGCCCGGCGATCGCGTGCTGGTGCTCTCGGCTGGAAAATTCGGCGAGCGCTGGGTTGCGCTGGCCAACGCCTTTGGCTGCGCCGTCGATGTGGTGAACGTACCCTACGGACAGACATTTTCACTCGACGAAGTACGCAAGGCGCTGAAAATCGAGACGCGCGCCGTGTTTATGCAGGCGACTGAATCCTCGACCGGCGTGCGCCACGACGTGGAAGGCGTGGCCCGGCTTCTGAAGAAGGCGGACAGCGGAGCACTGCTGGTAGTGGATGCCATCACCGGCCTTGGTACCACGCATTTCGACGTGGACGGCTGGGGTGTGGACGTCATCATCGGCGGATCGCAGAAGGCAGTGATGATTCCGCCAGGCCTCGCGTATCTCGGCGTAAGCAAACGGGCATGGGAGGCGATGGAGATTTCGCTGAATCCGCGCTACTACTTCGACCTGCGCAAGGAGCGCAAGAACGCCCACAAGGGTGAGTCTTCCTACACGCCCGCAGTCGCGCTGATCGCGGCACTGGGCGCTGCCCTCGATTTCATCGCAGCACAGGCAGGCGGTGATCTGGCAGCCGGGCGCGTGGCCCTTATCGATAACGCTGAAACCTGTGCCGCCATGACGCGCTCCGCCGTTGAAGCGATGGGACTCAAACTTTTCGCGTCCAGCGCGCCGGCCGCGGCTGCAACAGCTGTGTTGCCGCCTGCGGGCGTGGACTCCGGCGTGATCGTGAAGGAGCTGAAGAATCGCTTCGGGGCAGTTATCACCAACGGTCAGGGCGAAATGAAGGGCCAGATCTTCCGCGTGGCCCACATCGGACTCTTCGACTACATGGACACAATCGCCATCATCGGCGCGCTCGAACAGATCGCGGTTTCGACGCTGAAGATTCCAGGTTTCAAATTCGGTCAGGCATTGGCTGCCGCGCAGCGGGTCTTTGCCGCAGAAGGATCGGCGAAACCGGAGCTGGCCGAGGCCGTTTCCGCGCGCTGAAACGAGGGCCTGTACCTAGGCCCTCGCTCGGCAACTAACAGAGGAGTAAGAATGAAGATCGTTCTGGCGGAGAAGGTTTCTCCCGCTACGCTTGCCGTGTTTGAGAGCGAACCTGGCTGGCAAATCATTACCCATGACCAGGTCAAGAATGGCCTCGCTGCCGAAATTGCCGACGCCGACGGCCTGGTAGTTCGATCGGCGGTTCAGGTCGATGATTCCCTGCTGGCCGCCGCACCGAAGCTGCGCGTGATTGGTCGCGCCGGTGTAGGTGTGGATAACATCGATGTCGATGCGGCCACGCGCCGCGGCATCGTGGTCATGAATACGCCGGGAGCTAACGCCATCGCTGTGGCCGAGCTAACGCTGGGCATGATGCTCGCTCTGGCGCGGCAGCTTCCCAAAGCCAACGCCACCATGCACGCCGGCAAGTGGGAGAAGAAGTCCCTTCAGGGAGCGGAGCTGCGCGGCAAGAAGCTGGGCGTGCTGGGACTGGGCCGCATTGGCCTCGAAGTTGCCAGGCGCGCGCGGAGTTTCGGCATGGAGGTGATCGGGCACGATCCGTTTGTCTCAGCTTCCATCGCCCGTGAAAATGCGATCCAGCTCGTGTCCGCTGACGAGCTTTTCCGCGAAGCCGATTACCTCACATTGCACGTGGGCCTTACGCCGCAGACTGCGGGCATTATTAGCGTGGCGTCGCTGGAGACGATGAAGAAGGGCGTGCGCATCGTGAATTGTGCGCGTGGGGAGTTGATCGTCGAAGAGGCCCTGGCCGAGGCGCTCAAGAGCGGCCACGTCGGCGGCGCGGCTTTGGACGTCTTTCACAAGGAGCCGCTGAAGGATTCGCCTTTCTTCGAACTGGAGAATGTGATCCTCACGCCGCACATTGCCGGATCGACGGCCGAGGCGCAGGAGGCGGTAGGCGTGCAGATTGCGCTCCAGGTACGCGAGTATCTCAAGCTCGGCGTGGTGCAGAATGCGGTGAACCTACCCTCCCTCTCGCACGAGGAGTATCTGGAGCTTGCGCCTTATATCACCCTCGCCGACCGGCTGGGTTCATTCCTGGTTCAGTTTCCTGAGGGCAGCCTCGAGAGCGTTCACCTTTCCTACAACGGCCGCATCGCTGAAGCCAAGACGGACCTGATTCGCAACAGCGCAATCGAGGGGATTCTCGGACATGCTGAAGGCGTAAACCGCATCAACGCGGCTTCAGTCGCGGAAGAGCGCGGCATCCGCATTCATGAAGAGAAGAAAGCATCCACCAACGGCGGCGCCGGCAACGTTCTCAAGCTCACCATCCACACGCGGGCCGGCGATGTGGTCGGTAGCGGCACGGTTCTGCATGGCGCCTCCGCGCGGTTGTTGAGCCTGAACGGCATCGACATTGAAGCGCCGCTCGAAGGTACCGTGTTGACGATCCGCAATCAGGACGTGCCTGGTGTGATCGGCCGCGTTGGCACGATCCTCGGCGAGCACAACATCAATATTGCGAACTTTGCCTTGGGCCGCGCGGGCCGCGACCATCGCCTTCCCCAGGGTACGGCCCTGGCCGTAGTGCAGGTGGACGGCGAAGTGACCGAAGCCGTCCTGAAGGCGTTGCGCAGAGTCGAAGCGATCAGGGAAGTCCATGTGGCCAGTCTTGGCGAGAAGCTTCAGCCAGTGTCGGTAGAATAGAAACTGTAAGTTTTGAGGAGCGTTAGCCTTGCCGCTTTACGAATACCGTTGCAAACAATGCGGCCATCAGTTCGAGAAAATTCAGAGCTTCAGTGCGCCCGATGAGAAGGAATGCCCGGTGTGCAAGGGCGAGCTCGAACGGCTCATCTCGGCCTCGGCCATCCAGTTCAAAGGAGCGGGCTGGTATGTAAACGACTACGCCGGCAAAGGCAGTTCGAAGTCCGCGTCGAACTCAACGGAGTCGAGCGGCGGTTCCGAAAAACCCGCTGCGGCTGCGGCCTCTTCGTCGGAAGGCGGTGCGTCTACCTCAAATTCGGCATCCACGTCGAATTCAGGATCGACTTCCGCCGCGTCTGCGACCTCATCCACGGCAAGCAAGAGCGAGTGACTTCTAGATCGCCGATTTCTTCTTCGCTGGAGGCACCTTCGCTCCCGCCTTGCGAGCTTCCGACAGGCCAATCGCGATCGCCTGTTTGGGATTCGTAACCTTCTTGCCGCTGCGTCCTGACTTCAGCTTGCCCTGCTTCATCGCCTTCATCTCGCGCTCGACCGACGCCGAGGCCTTGGGACCGTATTTCTTTGCGCTGGACTTTTTCTTTGCCGGGCCTTTCTTGCTCGCGCTCTTCTTCTTTGCAGGCATTGCGTTTCCTCCACGCAAATGAGAAGCGTAGGCGGCTCCGAAGGTTGTCGGCGCCGGGTCCAAAGCCCGGCGCCATTCTTGACGATTACGGCTTCTTAAGGGAAGCCATATCGATCACGAAGCGGTATTTCACATCGGCCTTCACCACGCGCTCGAAGGCTTCATTGATCTGCTGAATGGGAATCACTTCGACATCGGAGGTGATGTTGTGCTCGACGCAGTAGTCGAGCATCTCCTGTGTCTCTGCCATGCCTCCGATGATCGATCCGGAGAGCTGTCGCCGCTTGAAGATCAGGTTCCCCATAAAAATCGCCGGAGGTTGATCCGGTAGGCCCACCTGGCAGTACACCCCGTCGCGCTTGAGGAGCGGTAGGTAGGCGTTCAGATCATGGACCGCTGAGACCGTATCGAGAATGAAGTCGAAACTGCTCGCCTCTTTCTTCATCGCGTCTGCATCGCTCGATAGTACAACGTCGTCAGCACCCAAGCGCTTCGCGTCCGCGGTCTTCGATGCTGAAGTCGTGAACTGGACGACATGCGCACCGAAGGAATGAGCAAACTTGAGGCCCATGTGTCCGAGTCCGCCCAGCCCTACCACCCCTACTTTCTTTCCCGGGCCCACTTTCCAGTGGTGCAGCGGAGAATACGTCGTGATTCCGGCGCAAAGCAGCGGAGCCACGCCCGCAGGATCGAGCTTCGTCGACACGCTGTGAACGAAGTGCTCGTCGGCAATGATGTTGTTCGAATAGCCGCCATAGGTCATGTCACCGTAACGATCCTTCACGCCATAGGTGAGCGTCGCGCCCACGTCGCAGTACTGCTCCTCTCCAGCCTTGCAGCTTGAACAGGTCCGGCACGAGTCGACAATCACTCCCACGCCAACGCGGTCGCCCACTTTGAATTTGCTGGCGCCAGAGCCGACGGCAGTCACGCGGCCCACGATCTCGTGGCCCGGCACCATGGGGTAGACAGCGTTGCCCCACTCGTTGCGCACGGAGTGGATATCGGAATGGCAGACGCCGCAGTATTCGATTTCAATAGCAAGGTCGTGCTCAGTAAGATCGCGACGGCTGAAGCTGTAGGGGGCGAGAGGCGTGGTGGATTTCTGTGCGGCGTATCCCCAGGATTGAGTCATGCAGGTGCTCCTTACGGTTAACGTGGATAGCATTGAGTCGGTCAGATGGAAGACTGTCAGCGGAATCTATGGCATCCCTGCTTTACAAGCATGGAACGTAGGCGCGATGCTTAGGAAACAGTGAAGACAGCAATCAGCGTATCAAAGGAAGATTACCTCAAGGCCGTTCTCGAAGCAGAGAGCGAGGGGCAAACCGTCATCTCGGCCACTTTGGCGCACTGGCTGGGCGTGTCCCCCCCAGCAGTCTCGATGGCCGTTCGCCGGCTGAAGCGCGACGGCTATGTAGAAGTAAAGTCCGACGGCGTGGTGCGGTTGACGACGAAGGGCAAGCAGACCGCCCACAGGACGGCGCTGCGGCATCATCTGATCGAGCGCATGCTTTCGGAGATGTTTGGCATGCCGTGGTATGAGGTTCACGACGAAGCCGAGCGGCTGGAGCATGCAGTATCCCCGGCATTTGAGGCGCGCCTCCTGGAAAAACTTGGCCAGGAAGGGACGTGTCCTCACGGAAATGCGGTGCTGCCGGAGAATCCCGCCAGGCGCGCGAAGCGCGGACTGCGAACCCTTGCGGAAAGCGCCGAGGATGCCGAGTATACGGTCGCGAGCCTGTACGAGCGCGATCCAAAGCTCTTGCGCTTCCTGCATCAGACCGGAATCGAGCCTGGAGGAACGGTTCGCGTGTTGAAAAAGAACTACGATCAGACGCTGGCCATCGAAACACCAACGGGATCGTTCACGCTGGGAGCGCCGGCCGCGGAGAAGGTCTGGGTGAAGCCCCGAACGCAGAACGCTGCGGGTGGTGGGCGACGGCGCGGCTGAGAGGATCGCATCGACGATCTCTCCACCTCTAACCGGCTTCTCCACCTTATGATGGATATTTTTCTCCGCCACCGGGTGTGTAGTATTCGGACAAGAATGCAAATGCTTTGCCGGCGAATCTCGAGAAATTCAGTCCCGAGAAATGCGTTACTGAAGAGTGCAGTATTGGGATCTGTGCTGCTCTTCATCGTGGCAACGGGCTTTGCTCTCGATCCACATCAGGGCCTGCGGCATTACGGCTACCAGTCGTGGCAGACAGACGACGGTCTCCCGCAAAACACCGTGCATGCGGTGCTGCAAACCCAGGACGGTTTCATCTGGCTCGCGACCGAGGCCGGCCTCGTGCGCTTCGACTCCGTGAAGTTTGCGGTCTTCACGCGTAAGGACACTCCGCAGCTCGGCAGCGATCTTATCTACAGCCTGATGGAGGACAAGTCGGGTGGTCTCTGGATCGGTACTTCAAACGGTGTGACGCGGTATCGCGATAAGAGCTTTCAGACCTTCGCGATATCTGATGAATTGGAGACCGGCGCGGTCTGGTCGCTGCACGAAGATGGCAGCGGCACGGTCTGGGCCCTTACCGCGAGTGGCCTCGCGCGCTTCGATGGTCGCAGCTTTCGCGCCGTGGCCGGAATTCCTCCACTGAACGAGGCAAGCCGGATGCTGGACGGCGCGTATGGAGATCTCTGGCTCGCTACGTCGAATGGGCTTCATCACGCGGAATGGGGCGATATCCGCCGATTCAAGGCCGCCGGGCAGGCGGCCGCCATCCAGGCCCTCGCCCTGGACAAGACCGGTCGCGTGTGGGCCGGCATGCAGAACGGTCTTGAAGTCTGCGCTGCGGAGAAGTGCGATGCGGTCACTCTACCCCGCACCATACCTGCGTCCCGGAACGTTGCTGCTCTCACGGTGGATGCGGCAGGCACCATTTGGATTGGAACAGGCGCAGGCCTCATCCGCGATGACGGCACGCGGATGACCGCATATTCAGAACAAGACGGCCTGCCTTCCGGTGTCGTGCAGCTGCTGTTCTGTGATCTCGAGGGCTCGCTGTGGGTAGGAACCGGCGCAGGCATAGCTCGCATTTCCAACGGAAAGATCGAGGCCTTCACGCCAAAGGAAGGTTTCTCGAGCAACGTAGTTCTTTCGATTCTCGAAGACCGCGAGGGCAATCTCTGGATGGGAACAGAATCGGGCGGCGTGGATATACTGCGCGACCGGACATTCACGACATACACGGCGCAGGACGGCATTTCGGACGATCACATTCGCTCGGTGTATCAGGATCGTGCAGGCACGGTGTGGCTGGGCACCAGCGGCGGCGGCCTGGATCGGAAAAATAAGAGTGGATTTACCGCCCTGACAACGGCGCAAGGCCTTTCGAGCAACGTGGTTCTCGCAATTGCCGGCGATCCCAGCGGCGATCTTTGGCTCGGCACGCCCGATGGTCTGGATCGCATCCACGGCGGCAAGGTAACGGTATTCACTTCAGCGGACGGATTAGCGGACGACTTTGTGCGGTCTCTTTATTCCGACGCGCAGGGTTCGCTGTGGATTGGGACCCGGCGAGGACTTTCGCAGCTCAAGGACGGGAAATTCACGACCTACTCAGCTCTCGACGGTCTGGGAAGCGAGCTAGTCGGCTCGATCTTGCAATCGCGGGATGGAACGCTCTGGATCAGCACGCTGGGCGGCCTGACGCATCTGGATCACGGGCAATTTAAAAACTATGCGGAGAAAAACGGCCTTTCGAATGTCACCGTCACGGCTCTGCACGAAGACGCGGACGGAACACTTTGGATTGGAACCAATGGGGGAGGGCTGAATCGCTGGCGGCAAGGCATCTTCAAAGCAATCGCCTTAAAGGACGCGGCGCTGCCCGAGACCATCTACAGCATTCTCGAAGATAGCGACGGCAATCTGTGGATGAGTTCGAACCAGGGGATCTTTCGCGCGAATCGCAACGACTTGAATCGCTTCGCGGATAGCGTGGCTTCGACCGTGGCGGTCAGGGCATATGGCGTTGCGGATGGCATGAAGGTGAACGAGGCGAGCAGCGGCGGCCATCCCGCCGCATGGAGACTGGCAGACGGCGAGCTTTGGTTCGCGACGCTGAAAGGAGCGGCCACGGTCGACCCCGCGCACCTGGCGATGAATCACGTACCGCCGCTGATGAGCATTGAGCAGGTCAGCGTCGACGACGAACCGGAAATCGTATCCGGTGCGGTTACAATTAAGCCGGGAGGCCGCCGCTTCGCGTTTGAATATGCGGCGCTCAGCTTCGCGGCTCCGCAGAAGGTGCGCTTCAAGTATAGGCTCGAAGGTTTTGACCACAACTGGGTAGATGCGGGAATGTTGCGTACCGCCTACTATACGAATCTTCCGCCCGGGCGTTATACATTTCAGGTCATGGCTTCCAATAATGACGGCGTCTGGAGTAATGCGCCTGCCTCTCTCGCAATTCGGCTGGAGCCGTACTTCTACCAGACGATATGGTTTTATCTGCTGCTGGTTCTGTCCGCAGCGCTGCTCTGGTATGGATGGTATCGCTGGCGCGTGCAACAGGTGGAGTCGAGATTCCATGCAGTGCTGGCGGAACGTAATCGCATCGCACGCGAGATTCATGACACGCTGGCACAGGGTTTGGTGGCAGTGTCAGTCCAATTACAGATTGTTTTGCGTCTGCTTGGTAGCTCGACTGACGCGGCGAGTCAGCACCTGGGGCAGGCACAGGAACTGGTGCGCAGTGGGCTGGAAGACGCGCGCAAAGCGATTTGGGATCTTCGCTCGCAGAGCGCCGACAATCGGGATCTTGCCGCTCAGCTCGTAAAGATGGCCGATCGCGTGACGACCGGAACCGAGATCAAAACAGAGGTACGCGTGAATGGCGCATATCGCGCTCTACCGGAACGACTAGAGGGCGAGTTGCTGCGGATCGCACAGGAAGCGGTGACCAATGCCGTGCGACACGCCGATCCGAACCGCGTGGAGATTCAATTAAGGTTCGCAGGCAAGCGGATGGAGTTGATCGTCGAGGATAACGGCCGCGGCTTTTCCGGCGAGATTCCGTCGACCCAGGATGGACACTTTGGATTGACCGGCATGAAAGAACGCGCACAGCAAATCGGCGGCTCACTCACTGTGAGTAGCAAACAGGGCCAGGGCACGCGTGTCTGCGTGGAAATACCGATAGATGAAAAAGAATGAGAGTGAAAGACCAATGAGCGAACAGATTCGTATCCTGGTTGTCGATGACCATACAGTTGTGAGGCAAGGCATTGTCGCGCTGCTAAACACAGTTCCCGATCTGACCGTGGTTGCCGAAGCCGCTGACGGGCAGGAAGCGATTGAGGCCCATCGCAAACATAGACCGGACGTCACGCTGATGGATTTGCGGCTGCCGAAGATGGGCGGCGCAGAAGCGATTGCGCTGATTCGGCAGGAACACCCGGCAGCGCGCATCATCGTGCTGACAACGTTCGATGGAGACGAGGACATCTTTCGGGCGCTCCAGGCGGGAGCCAAGGGATATCTGCTCAAGGGTACCGACGCCGATGAACTGACAGCTGCCATCCGTTCGGTCTACGCGGGCAAGTCGAGGATTCCCGCCTTTGTGGCCGAGAAGCTCGCCGAACGCATGGGCGGCCCTGCCCTGACTGCGCGCGAGCTTGAGGTATTGAAGCGAATCGTGGCCGGACGCAGCAACAAGGAGATCTCGAGCGACCTGCACATCTCGGAGGCTACAGTGAAGACCCACATCAACAGCTTGTTAAGCAAACTGGGCGTGAGCGATCGTACGCAGGCAGCGACCACAGCCTTGCAGCGCGGCATTGTTCATCTCGACTAGTCTTGGGAGTGATTCATCGATGCGAAGATTCAGTGCAATTGCGAACCTGATTTTCATCTGTTCCCTTTCGTGCGTCGCTCAGGGAATAAGAAGTTCGGGCTGGCGTGCCGCGACCGAGGGCGAGTTGACGAGTCTGCTTCCTGCACGCGCGCCGGTGCAACAGGAGCGCATCGAGACAGAGATGCGAACGGCTTCCGGTATTACTGACGGCCACGGCAAGTTTGTTGCCGGAGTAGTCCTGATTACTGCCGGATATTCCGCCGATGGCAAGTACTCTCATTACTTCCTGACACAGGTCCCGTTGAAGATCAGCAACTTTCAGCTGGGGCCGGGTGCCTATGTGATTGGCTGGGAGCATCTGGAGGACCGGCTCAACGTAAAGTTCTATGAAGCCACCTCGGGTAAACTGCTGGGCTCGGTATTAGCAACATTGAATCCGGCGATTACTCGGGTAGAATCATTTCGCATCTGGCCGCCCGGAGATCATCCACTTATGCAGATCGGGCGGTTCAGTTTCGGTTATCAGATCGGAGACTAGATTTCACGATGGCTGACCCGAAACCCGAGAACACGAAGCAGACGCAGAAGCGGTACAAGCTGCTCGCGGCTCTCGAAGCCAACTGGCAAACAGAGATGAGCGGCTATTACACCTATCGCACGCTTTCAGAGCGCGACGACGACCCGCTGCGTAAAGAAACGTTGCGGCACATGGCTGAAGCCGAGGCCGAACATGCCGCGTTGTGGGAGAAGCGCATTGTTGAGCTTGGCGGCAAGCGGCCTGGATACAAGGGCAAAGTTACTGGCGATGCCGATAGTCTTGCGAACCGGCTGGGCGGCCAGCGAATGGCTCTGCGGCGACTGGAGATCGATGAGAGCCGCGCTATTGCCCTTTATGGCCAGCAACTCAAGGAGCTGGATGACGAGCCCAGCCTCACCGTTCTCCGGCAGGTAATTGAGGAAGAGCGCGACCACTATCGCGAACTAAGCAGCCTCATCCGGCAGCGTTATTCGCGCAGACCGCAGGAAAGAGAACCATCATCAAAGCCCCAGGCGTTGCTGAATGAATTATTGGCAAAGCGCAACGGCACCGGCACTGGTCGACAGACAGCTGGCTGGATCGGCGACGCCATCTATGGAGTGAACGACGGCCTGGGCGCGATCTTCGGCATCGTCTCGGGAGTCTCAGGAGCAACCCAGGGCACCAGCAAATACGTGCTGCTCGCCGGGATCGCGGGCATGATCGCCAGCGCGCTTTCTATGGGATCGGGCGCGTATCTCGCAGCGAAGAGCGAACGCGAGATCTACGAGGCAGAAGTCGAGCGCGAGCGCGAAGCCATCGAGATGAATGGTCCGGAGGCCCGTGAGCTGCTGTCTCTCTACTATCAGGTGAAGGGGCTACCGGAAGACGAAGCGGATCATGTCGTCGAACACATCGCGCAGGACAAGGAGCAACTCCTGCGCGCTCTGGCCTCTGAACGGCTGAAGTCGACCGAAGAAGCGCTGCGCGATCCGATGACATCGACGGTTTCCGGAGCGCTCTCGACTGCGATTGGCGCCTTCATTCCCATCATTCCCTTCTTCTTTCTCACCGGCTATCCGGCGGTGATTGCTTCGGCAATCGTCTCCCTGGCGGCCCACTTCGCCGTTGGCGCAGCCAAGTCGCTCATCACGGTGCGCTCGTGGTGGGCCAGCGGTGCAGAGATGACGCTGGTCGGCGCGGTGGAAGGCGTGGTGACCTACGTGATCGGCATCGGATTGGGCAGGATCGGGGCATAGGTGCTCCGTACCTCTGATCCCTATTCCCTGCCCTTACGGCTGTGGTAGTACAAGCACTTCGACTCCCGACGCTGCGTCGCCCGAGTGGAATACCGTCTCCGTTGCGGCCTTGAAGTCTGACGGGCTTGCGTTGGGGATGTCCGTGAAGGTCTGCGGATTACGGTCGACCAGCGGGAACCATGAGCTTTGCACCTGCACCATGATGCGATGACCCTTCCGGAAGGTGTGGTCGAGGTCGGGCATCGTAAAGTCTACCTCGGCCATTTTGCCCGGAGCGAAAGCCTCGGGCTTTTCCCAACTATTGCGAAACTTCCCGCGCATTGGCTCGCCACGCAGCAGTTGTTGATAGCCGCCCATGCGCAGGGCCGGCGTATCGATCACGCGCTTGCCGATTGCGCTGCCGGTATCCGGATCAGGATAGTCATTGGGATAAACATCGATCAGCTTCACGACAAAGTCGGAGTCGGTTCCGGTGGTCGCCACTTTGAGCTTCGGCGAGATCGGGCCGGCAATCGTAACATCTTCGGTGAGCGGGTCAGTTTCATAGACAAGAACGTCTGCTCGGGTCGAAGCAAAGCGCTGGTCGTCAACCATGTAGCGTTGTGGCACTGTGTCGGTTACATATCCGACAAAGGGCACCGGGTGCGCGGGGTCACTGACATAGGAGTCGGAGCTTTCATTGGCTGACGGGGGATCAAATGAGAGCTTGCCCCTGGTGTGGAAGTAAAGCTCACGCGGTTTGGCTTGCGCCGGTGGCCACGAATCGTATTTGCGCCAGACATTTGTGCCTGTCTCAAACACATAGGCTTCGGGCATGGGCGCGCCCTTGTCCTTCAGGTAGTACTCAAAGAATGGAAACTGAATATTCTTGCGGAAGTATTCCGCAGTCTTCGCGTTGAACTTCACATCGCCCAGGTGATCGCCGTCGCTGCGCGCCCAGCCGCCATGCACCCATGGGCCTTCGACGATGGTATTGACTGTTCCCGGATTGTTTTTCTCAATCGCATAGTAGGTGCGCATAGGTCCAGACAGGTCCTCGGCGTCGAACCAGCCACCGACGGTGAGGACCGCGCAATGAATGTTCTTCATGTGCTGCGAGAGATCGCGAACCTTCCAGTATTCGTCGTAGGTCGTGTGGTACATCTGGTCGTTAAAGAGCGGATTTGAGCCCTTGAGATAAACCTTGTCGAGGTTCGAAGTCGGCCCCGCCTTGAGATAGAACTCATAGGTGTTGGGGGTGCCGAAGTCAAAAGGGACCGAAGGTTTCGGAGTCGTTGGATTGTCCTGCGGCTTGAAAAAGGTGTAGAAGCCGAAGTTGGCGTCCAGCATGAACGCGCCGCCGTGGTAAGCGTCATCGCCCATGAACAGATTGGTCATGGGCGCTTGCGGTGAAGCAGCCTTGAGCGCGGGGTGCGAGTCGATGATGCTGGCCGAAGTGTAGAAGCCCGGATAGGAGATGCCCCAGATACCCACGCGTCCATTGTTATTTGGTACATGCTTGAGCAGGTAGTCGATGGTGTCGTAGGTATCGGAGCTATCGTCTACGTCTTTCGGCGAATTCTTCACGTCGATGTGAGGACGCATTTCGACGAAAGTGCCTTCCGACATGTATCGCCCGCGCACGTCCTGGTAGACGAAGATATATCCCGCCTTCTCAAACTCGTCAGACGGGCCGAGGTGCCTGGCATACTGGTCTTCGCCGTAGGGCGCGACGCTGTAAGGCGTGCGGTCCATCATGAACGGGTAGCTCTGCGACGCATCCTTGGGCACATAGACGGCCGTGAAAAGGCCGACCCCGTCACGCATCGGGATGCGGTACTCGTACTTGGTGTAATGCGCCTTGACGTAGTCCTCTTCGGGCGGGGCAGGCTTGTCCTGCGCTGGTGAGACAAGTGAGAAGCCGGTGACGAACGCCAGAAGAGTGAGGCAGTAAAACGAGCGTAGCAATTTCATGCGAGAAGGGGTCCTCGTGAATTTCAGGGTGGGCAATTGCAGTGTACCGAATCCTTCGACCCGAAAGCGATTCAGGCGCATTTAACGCTGCATCTTCGTGTAGTAATCCTGCAGTACGAAGAAGGCTTTTTTCTTCTCACCCTTATCGGAGATAAGTCCCTTGCGGTTGTAGCCATCCTGAATGCCGGGAAGCAGGCGTGTCGGCGAGCGGAAGTCCATCAGCACCCACGGCGTCATCCCGCGCAGGAAAGGCATATCGCGAAACATAATGAATTGCTCCGTGAGTATCTTCGCTTCGTATTCTTCCGTGAAGCGTTGATCGGCGGGGCCGTGCAGGCCAGCCTTGGCGCCACCGCCGAACTCGCTGAGTATTACCGGCTTGTGCATCGGGTCTTCCCACTTGAACAGGGGAGCCTCGTCGGGTTTGCCCATATACCAGCCGATGTACTCGTTGTATCCGAGGACGTCGAGATCGGCTCCCAGCGGGTCGTCGAGGACCGCAGTCTTGCCGTGAAAAGGCGTGAGCATGGCCGACGTGATGAGTCGTGTAGGGTCTTCCTGGCGCGCCTGCGCAACCAATTTGCGGATGAAGGCGGTGCGTTCATCGCTGATCGGTGTTTCGTTCGACATGGACCACAGAATGACTGAGGCCTTGTTGTGATCGCGCCGGATCATCTCATGCAGCTGCTGTTTCGCCACCTCGAGCGTGCGCGGATTCGTCCAATCGATGCTCCAGTAGACGGGAATCTCCGACCACACGAGGATGCCCAGTTTGTCCGCCGCGCGCGTCATGCGCTGGTCGTGCGGATAGTGCGCGAGCCGGATGAAATTGCAATTCAGCTCCTTCGCCCATCCCATCAGAGTATTTACGTCCGCATCGGACCACGCTCGCCCTGAGCGAAAAGGGGCCTCGGCATGCGCATTAATGCCGCGTAGAAAGATCGACTTTCCATTGAGCAGAATCTGATCGCCCTGCACCTCGATGGTGCGAAAACCGATGTCGTCGGTGAGATGATCGTCTCCCGCCGTGAAGTCCACTTTGTAGAGACGCGGATGCTCAGGCGACCAGCGCTCGAGATCGTTGGGATGAAAGGTGAAGTTCGCGCGGCCATCGCCGTCAACAACCGCGCTCTGGTCAATATGAAGGCCTGGAATCTGCGTAGAGACCTTCGTTCCGGCTGCAGCTCCGGTTACATGAACGTAGCCTTGAATCTCTCCGGCGACAGTCAGGTAAAGAGTTTCGTCATCGATGAACGCCTCGGGGACTTCGACTACTGAGACATCCCGTGTGAGGCCGCCATAATTCCACCAGTCGCTCTTGATCGTCGGAACGTGGTCGAGAGCGCGCGTGTCGTCGACGGCGATGACAACGAAATTGTTGCCGTCCTTGACAGCACTGGTCATTTCGCAATCAAACGGCGTAAAGCCGCCTTCGTGATCGCAAATGTGCACATCGTTCACAAAGACGTGCGCTGCGTAGTTCGCCGCTCCGATGTGCAGAAAGATGTGAGTATGCGGTTTGGGATGGTAATCAAAATCGCGCTGATACCAGAGCAATCCTTCGTAGTAGAAGAGTTTTTCGTCCTGCGAGTTCCAGTCGCCCGGAACCTGAATCACCGGCGATTTGGCAAAGTCGTACTCCAGGAGAGGGCCGCCAGGCACATAATGCAGATTTCTGGCGTATCCGCGCGGACTGGGCACGTCGCTGTTCGAAGTATTCGAGCCCCAGCCACCATGATACGGATCGACGATGTAGTGCCAGGGACCGTTGAGGCTGGTGGCGGGACGGTGGTCGATGTCTACGAGCAGCGTGGGCGTTTGTGCGGTCCCAAACAGTGCGAAAAGAAATAGAGCAGAAAGAACGGCATAGCGGCGCATGCAGAACATATTAACGCTCGGCGATTATTTTTTCGGCCTTGCGATCGTCGAACGGAAACGATTTGCCCGCTCGAATTCGTCTCGCAACTCGGGCGTCTTCAGGTTCTCCCGCAGGTGCGCCAGCCGCTGTTCGAGCGCCAGGAGCGAAGCCGCCACTGCCTCAGTATTGGTATGCGCCACATCGCGCCACATCGAAAACGGACTCGCTCCGAGCCGCGTCATCTCACGCAGCGCGCGGCCGCCGATGGGGAGCACTTCGTCTTTCGCAGGAAATTCGTCCTCCAGCAATGCGCTGAGCGCGGTCGAGAGGTACTGCGGCAAATGGCTCACCCAGGCACAGAGAACGTCGTGCCGCGCGGGATCGATATCGAGCACGCGGCAGCCAAATTTCTCGGGCCATGTACGCCACTCGTCGGCGATCGCACGAGACGCGGGATGCATTGAGCGGGACTCCGGTGTCTCTGTGAAGAGCCAGGCTGCACCATCGAAGAGATCTCCGTCCGCGTTCGCCGCCCCGCTCACTTCTTTGCCAGCCATCGGGTGCCCAGCCAGAAATCCTGCCGTGTGCACGAGGCTGTAGTTCCCTCTCGCGTGCTCGCACACAGCACCCTTCACGCTGCCCACATCGGTAACAAGTTGTCCGGACTGAAGAACAGGCGCGAGGCGATCAAGCCATTCGAGAATCGTGAACACAGGACCGCTCAGCAGAACGAGTTGGCTTTCGCGAGCTGTCCGCAACGGGTCCTGAGCGGCAGAGTGGATCGCACCGCTCGCTTCGGCGGCGGCGAGTTCAACCGGATCGGGGTCCCATCCGGTGATGTGGCCTGCGAAGCCGTGCGAGCGCAGCGCCAGCCCCACCGAAGCTCCGATGAGCCCTGTGCCAAGGATCGCTATGCGCTCGATCGCCATGCGGCTCAGACAGCAGCGCCCACGGGCTGGGCAATACTGCGCCCCACCGCCCGAGCAATAATGCGCAATTCATCCATGAGCTTTGCAAACTGACTGGGGAAGAGCGATTGCGCCCCGTCGGATATGGCCTTGTCAGGGTTGGGATGCACCTCGATCAGCAAGCCATCGCCGCCTGCGGCAACGGTGGCGCGCGCCATCTGCGGAACCATGTCGCGACGGCCCGTGCCGTGCGAGGGGTCGCCAACCATGGGCAGATGCGACAGCTTTTTCACGACCGGAATCGCGGAGATATCCATGGTGTTGCGCGTGTAAGTTTCAAATGTGCGGATACCGCGCTCGCAAAGGATCACGTCGTAGTTGCCGCCGGAGAGAATGTACTCCGCCGACAGCAGCAACTCTTCAAGCGTGGCCGCGATGCCGCGCTTCAGTAATACGGGCTTTCGGACCTGGCCGAGTTCGCGCAGCAGATTGAAGTTCTGCATATTGCGGGCACCTACCTGAAAGCAATCGATATAGGGGAGCATGAGATCGATCTGCGAAATCTCCATGACTTCGCTGATGATGAGCAGTCCCGTTGCGTCGCCGACCTCGCGCAGCAGCTTCAGACCCGCGAACCCCATGCCCTGGAAGGAGTACGGCGAGCTGCGTGGTTTGAATGCGCCTCCGCGAAGAAACTTTGCGCCCGCGGCCCTGACCTGCGCGGCACAGGTGAAGATCTGCTCGCGACTTTCAATCGAGCACGGCCCGGCCATGACGATGACTTCATCTCCGCCAACGGTAACACCGTTCGGAAAGTGGACGATCGTTCCCTCGGGTCGGAAGCCGCGTCCGGCGAGCTTGTAGGGTGATGAGATGCGGACAACTTCCGCAACACCCGCAAAAAGTTCAAAGTCCTTGTGATCGAAATGGCCCGGCGTACCGACTCCGGCGAGAATGGTCTGGAGAGCGCCGGTGGTGCGATGCACATCGAATCCAACTTCGACCATCCGCTCGACCACGGCTTGTATCTGCTCGTCTGTGGCCTTTTCCTGCATTGCAACAATCATGATTGCTTTTCCTATCCTGAGCGATTTATTCGCGTCCTGTTACTCAGCACTGCCAGATGTGGTCGCTCTGCCTCTCGAAGCCAGTTCCTGACCCTGAAGCGCGCGCATCACGTCGATGATGCGTTCGTAAATGTGGGTCAGCTCAATATCGGGCAGCGGTCCCCGATTGGCGGCGCGCACATTCTCAAAAATCACGCGCTCACGATTCGGTTCGTATATGGGCATGGAGGTGGTGCGCTTCAGCTTGCCGATCGCCTGCGCCGCTTCCGCGCGTTCGCTCAAAAGCGAGACGATCTGCCGATCAAGCTCGTCGATTGTTCTCCGCCAGTCTTCGATTTCCATGCAATCCCCTTATGCAGTGCGTTCCAGGCCGCGCCTGCTGTTTCAGTGCCATATACGAACGGTGGAATTATCGGGCCTGCAGAACGGGCGCTCGCGGGCCCGCCCTCAGACCCTCGATAAATCGCGCGATCGAGCTGGGCGCCTCTTGTGGAGCGGCCCGCTCAATGTCCTGCTCGATGATGCGCACCAGCGCGCTGCCGATCACCGCTGCGTCGGCGAACTCGCCCACCGCGGCAAAATGCTCCGCATTCGAGATGCCGAAGCCCACGGCAATAGGCAGATCCGTATGTCGGCGCAGGCGCGACACGAGATCTTCGGCCTCTGTGGCCAACGATTGCTGGGTGCCGGTTATGCCCGTGCGCGAGATGGCGTAGACAAACCCTCGCGACGCTGCCGCAATGCGCTCCAGCCGCTCGTCGGGGCTGGTGGGCGCGGCAAGAAAAATTGGCGCGAGATGGTGGCGCTCCAGATGCGCAAGGTATTCACCGGCTTCTTCGACAATCATGTCAGTGACCAGCACGCCGTCCACTCCCGCTTGCTCTGCGGCAGCGCAGAAGCGCTCCAGTCCAAAGCGCAGGATGGGATTGAAATATGAAAAGATGACCAGGCCCGCCTCGGGCCGTTGCTTGCGCAGGTTGGCAGCGATGGCGAGTACATCGCCAAGCGTCGTGCCGTGCTTGAGTGCGCGCTCACTGGCGCGCTGGATCACCGGTCCGTCGGCGAGAGGATCGCTGAACGGCACACCCAGCTCGATCACGTCGGCACCCGCGTCGATGGCGGACAGAGCAATGTCACGCGTCGTTGTCAGGTCGGGATCGCCGACGGTGAGGTAGGCCACCAGCCCGGGTCTCGATTCCGGTTTGGGGGCAAAACGGATCGGCATCTAAACTACTTAAGCTCCCTTGAGACTCATTTCGCGGGAAAGGATCCCAATGTCCTTGTCGCCGCGTCCTGAGAGGTTGACTACCAGTATGTCATGCCGCGCCATGCCCGGAGCAATCCGGATGCACTCCGCGGCAGCATGCGCGCTTTCAAGCGCGGGCAGAATCCCCTCGGTGCGGGCCAGGCGGACCGTAGCGTCGAGTGCGGCCTGATCCGTGGCCGTGACATATTCCGCACGGCCCGAATCATGCAGAGCGGCATGCTCCGGACCCACCGAGGCATAGTCGAGACCCGCGGAAACCGAATGGGTTAACGACACCTGGCCGTTGTCATCCTGCAGCAGATATGAAAACGTCCCCTGCAGAACTCCCGGCGATCCACCGTGAAAGCGCGCCGCGTGCTCGCCGAGTCTTTCTCCGCGGCCTCCGGCTTCCACGCCGATCAGTCGGACCTGCGCATCGGGGATGAACTCGTAGAATGCCCCAATCGCATTCGACCCGCCGCCAACACAGGCGATGATCGCGGTGGGCAGACGACCTTCTTTCTCCTGAATCTGTTCGCGAGCTTCCTTGCCGATGACGCGATGAAAGTCGCGCACCATCGTCGGATACGGATGCGCTCCGAGCACGCTGCCCAACAGATAATGCGTGGTCCGCACATTGGTCACCCAGTCGCGCATGGCTTCGTTGATCGCGTCTTTCAGCGTGCGCGAACCAGAGCTGACGCCGCGCACCTCCGCGCCCAACAGGCGCATGCGATAGACGTTGAGTTCCTGGCGGTGCATGTCTTCTTCGCCCATATAGACGACGCACTCCATGCCCAGCAGCGCGCAGACGGTAGCCGTCGCCACACCATGCTGGCCCGCGCCTGTCTCGGCAATAATGCGACGCTTGCCCATGCGCTCGGCCAGCAGCCCCTGGCCGATACAGTTGTTGATCTTGTGCGCGCCCGTGTGCAGCAGGTCTTCGCGCTTGAGGTAAATCTTCGCTCCGCCGAGTTCTTCGCTCAGGCGGGCTGCGAAATAGAGCGGCGTGGGCCTCCCGGCGTAATCGCGCAACAGCGAGTCGAGGCGCGACACGAAGGCCGGGTCCTTCTTCGCTTCGGCGTAGGCTTGGTCCAGCTCGTCAAGGGCGGACACAAGGGTTTCCGGCACATAACGGCCGCCGTAGACGCCAAACCTGCCGGCGATCGTGCCTGTTTTCGGTGGATCGATGACGGTGCTCACGATTTATGTCCTCTAAACTTCGACTGTCTCTTCCAGCTTTGCCTTGTGCGCGGCAATGCGCGCATGCTCTACGAAAGCCTTCACCTTTGCCGGATCTTTCTTTCCCGGCGAGGCTTCGACACCAGTCGCCACATCGACCCCCCATGTCCGCAGTGTTGCGATGGCTTCCCCGACATTCTCCGGGTTCAGCCCTCCGGCGGCAATTAAGCGGAGATGGGATGCCACGCCGGAAAAGCTGCTTCTCGCGGCGTGCCAGTGGAAGCGGGTCCCGGTGCCGCCAAGGAGATTCGCAGTCCGCGAGTCTATGAGTACGCCATCGATGGCAGTATCGGACTGTGCTTCACGAAGCTGCGCCTGCAAATCCTGACTGTAATGAATCACCCTGAGGATGCCGAGGCGTTCGCGTCCGGGTCTACTCGAAAAGCGCTCGCGAAGCTTAAGAGCCAGTGCAGCGTTTTTTGAGGCGTGCAGTTGCACCCCGGTAAGTCCGCATTCTTCAACCGCCGCCACGATCTCGTCGAAAGGCGCATCGACGAAGACGCCATATTTCCCAATGCTGTCAGGCAGATGCGGTGTGATACCTCGCACCTGCACCGGCGTCATCCGTCGCGAGCTCTCAGCAAAGACGAAGCCCACTGCATCCGCACCTGCTGCAGCTGCAAGCTGAGCATCTTCGAGATTCGTGTTGGCGCAGATTTTCACCCACATGGCTATACTCGCCCCGCCACGGGCGATAGCAGAGCCCGCAACGCCGCACCCGGATCGGCTTGCCGCATCAGCGATTCACCGATAAGGAAGGCTTCGAAGCCCGCAGCACGCAGCCGCTCGATGTCATCACAAGTGTGAATACCGCTCTCGGCAACACGAACCGCACCGGAAGGCAGTCGGTCGACGAGGTCGAGGGACGTTTCGAGGCTCACCTCAAAGGTGCTGAGGTTCCGATTGTTCACGCCACAGGCATCGCATCCCAGATCGGCAACCCGCTCCAACTCCTCCGCAGCGTGCACTTCGCACAGGACATCCAGCCCGTGACTGTGGGCGAACGCCGTAAATCCCGCCAGCTCTGCATCGCACAGCGCGGCCGCAATCAGCAGGATCGCATCCGCGCGATGCGCGCGCGCCTCGACGATCTGGTATTCATCGACGATGAAGTCCTTGCGCAGACAGGGCAGGCTGGTAACGGAAGACGCGATCTCAAGATTGTGGAGGCTACCCTGAAAATACGGCTCATCGGTCAGAACAGAGAGTGCCGCCGCCCCGCCGGCCTCAAAACTCCGCGCAAGTAAAGCGACGTCGAAGTCTTCGCGGATCAATCCCTTGGACGGCGATGCTTTCTTAAGCTCAGCAATGATTGCCGGGGTCTCGGATCGAAGTGCGCGCGCGAATCCTCGTGGCGTGTGCTCCGCGGCTCGTCGTTCGAGGTCATGGAGGGGCACGCGAGATTTTCTGTCCGCTACGCTCGCCCGCGTCGTCCTGAGGATCCGTTCCAGGTGCACGATCTGCTCCTGAAACAAGTATAGCGACAGAGATCGGTAGTTAAGCTGCCATCGCCGGCGCGAATCCGTCGCAGCCGCTGATGGGAGTTACCTTCAGGTGCAGAGTCGCATGGCGAGGATGTCCGCAATCGTCGACGAAATCCTCGGGTGCGCTCTTGCTCGAGCGGATCTGAATAAGATCTGGTCTGGATGCGACTCGCCAAAGTGCGAGCACAGGCCACATTGTCCGTCGTGAAGAGAAATCTTAGGGGCCCTCCATACAACAATGAATACGATATTCCGATCGGAGCGTGATTGTCCGCGAGAAAAAATGACTCCTCCGCTTTGCAATGCGAATGCGGCCGGCCCAAAGTGTTCCAGAGGGGGCCGGTTTACTTGCCGGTGTCCTATTGGGAGGATTTGAGCAGAAGGTAACCACATGTTGACGGTTTCTTCTTCCCGATGCGGCTTAATAGCTTTAGCATGAAGACCGCACGGCGAATCGACGTTTTTTTCCCTGACCCACTGGAACTGGAAGGCCGCGCTGATCAGGGCCATCTGCCGCGCCGGAGCATGCATGGCCGCGCTCTGGCACAGTCCGCTCCAGGCCCGCGAACATTTCGGCGCGGTCGAGGCGGCTTACGTCCTGCTCACTGCCGGAGTCTTTTCCGCATGGCAACAGCAATCCCTGGACGTAAAACCGCGCGAGCTGGCGTGGGCCATTGTGGTGCTTGCCATTCCGCTCGGTTCGCTCGCCGCGGATTCGGCGCGTCACCTCTGGCTGGACACATGCGCTCCCTTGGCATCGGAGCGCTCATCGCCACGCTGATTTCAGCGATGTTGGCACTGGCACATCATGCGGAACGGAGCCATGTTGGTTGGCAAGCACAGCGGCTCCTTCGCTGATGACATGCGGCAGATGCCCCGCCCTATCGCAACATTTGTTTGGAATCCGATCCGCGCGGTGATCTACCGCTCGCGCACGGAGAAGATTCTCGCCGAAGCGGGAGAGATGGAAGCCGCGGCTTAAGCGCCTTAGCGGTTGTATTCCTTCAACGCCTTCTGCAGCTCATCGTGCGGCAAGCCGATCGCCGTGTGACCGTCGATACCGGTCATCGTCTTTGCGCCTACCATGGCATTCACAATCGCTTCCTCGGTCGCTTCGACCGTGGCGTTGAACAGTGGCGTAATTCGCTCATTTGAAACAGCCTGCACCATGTTCGGACCGGGCTGGGAGTCCGCATGTGGATTCGCCGTTGAGAAGGCGATGAAGATATCGCCCGATCCATTGCCCGAGGTCGATCCCGTCCTCGCCAAACCCATGGTCGCGCGGCGCGCAATGCGCTTCAACTGGTGCGGCAGCAGCGGAGCATCCGCCGCTACGACGATGATGATCGACCCCACGTCGCCCTGCGCTTCGCCTGTCCTCTGATCTTTGAACATGGAGTACGGCACATCCTGCGGGATAAGTCTGCCGACGGGAACACCGGCAATCGTGAGCTGAGGACGGCGTCCGCAATTGCATTGCACAAGAACGCCGACCGTATATCCGCCCTGATCTTTCGGCAGCACGCGCGATGCGGTGCCAATGCCTCCCTTAAATCCATAGCAAACCATGCCCGTTCCGCCGCCTACGGCGCCTTCTTCCACCGGGCCACCGTGAGCGCCATCCAGCGCCGAGAAAACATGCTCCGGTTTCACATGAAACCCATTGATATCGTTCAGCCATCCATCCCACGTCTCCGCAACCACCGGTAGCGACCAGTCCTGCTTTAGCGCATTATGCTTCACCCCCCAGGCGATCATGGTGTCACGCACCACGCCCACACTATGCGTGTTGGTAATGGCGACAGGGCTTTCCAGAAACCCGGACTCCTCAACCCATGTTGTCCCGGTCATTTCGCCGTTGCCGTTTTGCGCGAACCATCCGGCATAAACGGGGTCAGGATTCGCCTTGCCGCGCGGAAAAACAACCGTTACTCCGGTCCGGATCGGTCCCTCTCCCACCTTCAACGCGCCGTTGCCGGAGATCAACGTTGTCTCGCCAACCTCGACACCGCGAACGTCGGTGATGGCGTTCAGCGGTCCCGGCGTTCCATCAAAGGGCACGCCAAGGTCCCGAGCACGCTGCGCGGATTGCGAGTGCATTGTCGCTGTCATCACGAAGAGGATACAGAGTGGAGACTGTTTCCGGTGAAAGTGCATGCATGGAAAGCTACCGCACAACTCCGGGCAACGGTAGAAGAATCGTGTCTACAACAACCTGGGCGGAAGACCCAAAAGATGAGGCCGACAACGGCTGTGCGAACCGCAATCCGCTTGCCTTGCAACGTACAAATCACTTGCTCTTGCCAAAGGATTCTGTTATCACGGAGCAGTCATTTCAGAAACGGCCCCCCAAGAACTGGAGTTCCCGGTTGAAGATCCTATTGTGGTTCCTGGCTGTCTTGACAACTGCCTGTGCCCTTGCACAAGACGCTCCGATCTCGCCAGAAGAAATTCGCACCATCGAGCTCAGCCCGGCCGTGGTTTTTATCAGCGTTGAATATAAAGTGACGGGCATCATTCCGCAGCCTGGCCCTGCAAAGCTCAAGCTCATACAAGGCACGCTGGGCGCGACTGGCAGCGGCTTTCTGTACCGCCCCGATGGCTATCTCATTACAAATGCCCACGTTGTCAGCGATGCGAATACGAAAGATCCGCAGGCACAGCAGATGTTGAAGCTAAACACCTGGAGGACATTAGTCGAGACTGCCGAGCAGTTGAATCAGCGGCCGATGACTGACGTGGAAAAAGAGTACATCCTCATGAAGATGCGGGTGGGAACGCCAGTCATCAAAGTCACGCTGAACAACAAAAGCCACTACGTCGGCGAGATCAAGATGTACAGCGATCCCACCGGGGTGAATGTCGGCAAAGACATTGCCATCGTAAAGATCGACGCGACCAACCTGCCGACAGTCACCCTAGGCAACTCCGATGACGTTCACGTTGAGCAACCGGTGACGGTAATCGGTTATCCCGGCGCCGCCTCGGCAATGGGCAAAACGCTTGGTGACGAGATCAGCGAAGAGTCCATGCTTGTGCCCACAGTCACCAACGGTCACATCTCGGCTGTGAAGATGGATTACAAGGGCTCACCGGTTTTGCAGTCAGATGCCGCGATTACGCACGGGAACAGTGGGGGCCCGGCATTTGACCCGGACGGCAAAGTTATTGGAATCGCCACCTTCGGGGCACAGGAGGCAGCCGGCTTCAACTTCTTTGTTCCCATCAATACTGCCATGGAGTTTGTCCGTCAGGCCGGGGCGCCTCCTGAGTCCGGTTCGTTCGACTCCACATGGCATGCCGCGCTCGATGCCATGGCGGCGCACCAATGGTCCAAGGCTCACGCTCTGATCGGCGACGTCCTCGAGATCATGCCTGGCGAGCCCGACGCGGCGCGGTTGCAGATCGTCGCCGCACGGGAAGAGCAAAAGGAGCTCCCCCTATGGCCATGGATTGCCGGGGCCGCAGCGCTGCTCATCCTGTTGATCGTGTTGATCGTATGGGCAGCAAAAGCGGCACGCGCCAACAAGGCTCCGGTTGCTCAGGTTGCGGTCCCCGCCGCATCGGTGAACATCCCGCAGCAGCCGCCGTCGCTGCCGGGACTTGCCCCTACAGTTTTGGCTTCTACAGGTCTGGCCCCGACGGCTCTGCAGGACAGCACCAACACCAAAAGTTACGGCACTCTGCATGTCACTTCGGGGCCCTTAAACGGCAATCGCTTTCCCATTCCCAAAACCGGTGTGATGATCGGGCGGGACTCGACAAAATGCGCGATCGTGACTTCCGATGAATCGGTTTCCAAGGAACATGCATGGGTTGTCCCCGTCGATAACGAAGTAGTGGTCATCGACCGCAATTCCACAAACGGAACCTATGTAAACTCCATGGATTCGCCCCGAATCAACAAGACGGCTCTGCGCAGCGGAGACCGCGTCTACATCGGCCGCAAGGGAGCGATCACGCTGACCTACTTCAGTTCCTGAAGCGGGCGTATCCTGAGATGTTTCTGGCGCACGCATGCCGGGAGAAACCAAATCGCTCATGCCAAAGTTCTGCAGCAATGGCCATCAGATCGACGATGCGTGGGAAATATGCCCCTACTGCCAGCGCACCGGCTTCCAGAATACGAGCGGGCCGCCGTTGGCAAAGACGCGTCTGGACGTAACCGGAAATGTCTCCGCTGAAACTTCCGTTAAGCCGACAGCAGCGCGAACTGTGGTTATTTCTGAGCGCCGTCGACTGCCGGTCGTGGGATGGCTCGTGGCTCTGACCGGCGACCAAAAGGGAGAAGATTTCAGGCTACATGAAGGACAAAATGTAATTGGCTCGACGGCGGATTGCCAAATCTCGCTCAAGAACGCTACCGTAACGGCAAGGCATGCCAGCCTTCGCTACCAGGACGGCCGGTTTTTCCTCACCGATCTTGACTCCACCAATGGCACTTATGTCAACGACAGACCCGACCGGATCGCGCGCGAAGAACTGAAAGACAACGACTTGGTTCGCATTGGCGATATTTCGCTGAAGTTTAAGTGCTTGTAGGAGAAAGTACCGCCCCATGCGTATTCGCCCGGATGTGGAACTGGCAAACCTCACCGACCTCGGCGTTCGGCGAGAGCAGAACGAAGACTACTTTCTTTACATCGAACCTGAGAGCGACGAGGAGTTTGCCACCAAGGGACGTTTACTGCTGGTCGCCGATGGCATGGGCGGTCACAACGGCGGAGAGGTAGCCAGCGGCATTGCCGCCGCGGCGCTGCGAGAAGCATTTCTGAGCGCGAATAGAGAAGACCCGAGCACGATCCTTGTCCGCGGCTTTTCCCAGGCTCAGCAGGAGATTGTGGCGCGCGGCAGGGAGGCTGGCAATCTCGATGGAATGGGTACGACCTGCACGGCGGTTATTCTCCGCAATGGAGAACTGAGTTACCGACACATCGGCGACAGCCGCCTCTACCTGCTTCGCGACGGAGTCCTGACCCAGCTTACAGAGGACCACACCCTGGTCCATCAACTCGTCAAAGGCGGTGCGCTCAGCAAGGATGAAGCCGCGGCGTATGGGCAGAAGAATGTACTCACCGCTGCATTGGGAATGCGCTCCGATGAAGTGCCGGCAGACTTCTCCACAGTGCCGCTCGCGTTGGAGCCAGGAGATACGCTGATTGTCTCCAGCGACGGCCTGCACGGCGTGATCTCTGACGGCGAGATCGCGCCAATAGCGGACAGCAAAAGTCCCGATGATGCTTGTCACGCGCTGCTGAACCTTGCTATCGAACGCGGTGCCCCGGATAATATCACCGTTCAAATTCTCCGCGTGGTCACGGTGGCGCAATGATCGGCACAGAGATTTCCCAATACCGCCTGATTGAAAAGCTGGGTGAGGGCGGAATGGGCGTGGTCTATAAAGCCATGGATGTCATGCTGGACCGCGTGGTGGCCGTCAAGCTGGTGAGTGCGGAGCTGGCCGACAATCAGGAATTGCTGGAACGGTTCAAATCGGAAGCAAAGGTACAGGCAACGCTCAGTCATCCCAACGTCGCTACCCTTTATTCCTATCTCGTGTGGGAAGGGCGAGCGGTGATGGTGATGGAATTCATCGAAGGCGAGACGCTCCAGCAGATGATCGCCCGGCGCGGTCCAGTCCCATCCGAATTAGCGGTCCCGCTGTTCAAGCAGGCATTGCTGGGAGTGGGCGCCGCCCATCGTCGCGGCATTGTCCATCGCGACATCAAACCGGCAAACATCATGGTGAACGGCGATGGCCACATTAAGGTGATGGACTTTGGCATCGCGAAAGTCCTGGGTGTGGACGGAAGAACACGCACCAACCTCCGCATGGGCACCGCCTGGTACATGGCGCCGGAGCAGGTTCTGAACCGCAAGGTAGATGCCCGAACCGATATCTATGCGCTGGGCGTGACCTTGTACGAGATCTTAAGTGGACAGGTGCCGTTCCGGGCGGACAGCGAATACGAGATCCTGAGCGCACACGTTCAGAAGCAGCCGGAACTTCCAACCGAACATTATCCGCATATTCCGCAATCATGCGTTTCGGCCGTGATGCGGGCTCTGGAGAAGGAACCGGAAAACAGGTTTGCATCGACGGATGAATTCATCGCTGCGCTCGATCAAAACGCATCGGGTTCAACCGCGACGATCGCTCCGGCGGCGCAGCCCGTCGAGCCCATTCACCCGAGCGCACCGGCAGTTCCTAGCGTGGTGTTCTCAACGCCAGAAAAGGTCAGCACGCCGCCACTGGTTGGAAGCGTGGTGGCGCCGCCTCCCTCGGAAAAGAAACGCTCTCCGTGGCTCGGAGTCACGGCTGCGGCGGTGCTCGTTGTGATCCTGGGTGCGGCCGCATTGATCATGTTTATGCGTGAACGCGAAAAACACGCAGTAAGTGGCGGTGGAGGCCACCAGGCCTCCACGAGCAGTCAGCAGCACGCATCGGTCACGGGCGAACAGGAGCGGCGTATGCAGGCGGAACAGGACCAGGCTGCCGAGGAACTGAAGGACCAGCTTGCGAAGGAACAAGCGCATCCCGCTGCAAACTCCGGGGGCCAGCAGCAGGCGGCCATGACTCATCCGGCTACTCCCACTTCAAAGCCGCAAAACCAGCCGCCTCGTAATCCACCCAATTCGACGGTCGCTCAGGCTCCTCAGAAAAACCAAGATGAGGCGACGCGTCTCCAAAAGCTTTCCGGAACCTGGTCCGGCACTTATTCTTGTCAGCACGGAGTGACGGGCGTCACGCTACAAATTGTTGCAAACTCCTCTCAGAATGTCGGAGCGCTTCTGCAGTTTGCCGTCCCCAACTCCCGCTCCGGTGCGTACTTCATGCGGGGGGTCTTCAATCCGGCCACCAACGGCCTTGCGATGAACTTTACGAGCTGGAAATACCAACCGGAGGGCTACGCTGCAGCCAACATCACTGGAACGGTCAATTTCGCGAGTAATGAACTTCGGGGAACGATTCTCCTCCCGGGCTGCGCTGGTCTCTCCATGCGCAAGCAATAAGCGACGCTGTGCTGCCAAACTGAATTACGCGCGAGCGCAAGAACCTCGCGGTGAATAAATTCTTCAAGGACTAGTGATTTTCCTAGGTGACCCCGCTCGGCCACAGGCATTAAGGTAAGTTCACGACATTTATGTTCCCAGCACATGTTCGCAAACCTAAAGCGGAGAAACAGACATGTGGCGAAACACATTCACGACGGCGCACGGGATAGCGGCCTTTTTTCTTTTCCTAATCCCTCTGTCGGCGCAGGAGGCTTCCTCCCTTCCGCAAGCGCCTTCAGCCAGCGTCGTGGGCAGCACATTGACGAAATCGCCGACCGAGTGGCGCAAGACGCCATCAGGCGAAGTCACGCCCGACGAGGCCGCACGGCTGCAATTGCTCGGTGTCAACCCCGTCAATCCTGCAATCAACGATTCTGCTAACTACGACAATCTCGGGACCACGCCGTCTCGGATGGTCGACTTTGTCGACCAGACCTCGGGCATCGTCACCAAGTATTCTTTCGACGATCCGAACGTGGCGTCCGGTCACAGCTCATCGAGCCTCTCATCCGCAAACGATGCCAGTGCGGCTTCGAATGGAGCCATCCGGCATGATACGCCGCCACAACCTGATACCAGGATTCGCTGGAGAGTTGCGAACCAGGAATCTCTGCTGTCCATTGGGATCATGCACACCTTTAATCTTTGGACAGAGGCGGGAACGCGGGACGCTCTGTATGGGCCCTGGCTGGACGACTACCTGCATTCGGTTGCCGAGTTGCGCGGTTGGAGCGACAGCGACAGATTCATGGCTCCGTATGTTGGGCATCCCATTCAAGGTTCGGTTTTTGGTTTCATTCTGCGCCGGAATGATCCGGAATATCGCACGGTGCAATTTGGGGACGGCCGGGATTACTACATCAGCTTGCTGCGTTCCATGGCCTACTCAGCGGTGTGGCATACGGAGTGGAAGATAGGTCCCGCCAGCGAGGCTTCCGTCGGCAACGTCATGCTCCATGCTTCTCCGGGATTTATCACGCTAGCTGACACCCCGACGCTGGGAGCACTGACGATGCTTGCCGAGGACGCGGCGGACCGATATCTGATCATCGGACTGGAGAACAGGACCGCCAACCGTGCGCTGATTATGCTGGCACGAAGCTTCCTGAATCCCGGGCGGTCGTTCGCCAACGTGATGGCGTTCAGGGTGCCGTGGGAACGTGATACGCGCATCGGTATCATGCGGGAAAATTACCAACTGCGGAAAGAGCTGGTAGCGGATTACAAACATGGGACCGGAGAAAAACCGTTTGAGTTCGTACGCCGCCCACCGGCCACACGCGACCCTGATGATTATCCAAAGGCAGCTCCCATCGAGTTGGCCGCTTATCCCAACTACGAAAGATTTTCGGACGGCCACAATTGCATCGGGGGCGGTGGCTCCGGCGCGGCTCGAGTAAATCCTGGCCTGCAGATTGTGGCCGAAGTGAACGGATGCCTGGTCATGGGCATGCCGGCATACAATGACAGCGCCGATTCGTTGTTCTATGGCTCAGGTTTTCGGTGGACTCCGCTGGCCGACCATCGTTTGTCGCCTTTTGTGGAAGTCTTATTCGGCGGAAGAAAAGTTACCTACGAAGTCGACAATGCCGCTCTGCATGCGCTGCTCAAAGAGGAATGGAACAACGGAAACGGCACGCTGCCCCATTATCCGAAGCGTAGTGACTGGTCCACGGAAGTTTCGGAAAATGGTCCCAGCATTTCGTCTGGCGGCGGCCTGGATGTGGTTGTAAAGCGGCCCTTCACCTTTCGTCTCATCAACGTGCAATACACTCACAGCTGGATGCAGGATGTAGAAATGATTCACCCGCAGAGTGGAATTCGAATCACGACCGAAGCCGTGCTGCGCATAGGCACTTGGTAACCTTCTGCGGCGCAAGATCTCGCCGCTCGGAAGCCTTACTTGTTGCCGGACATTCAACTTTTGCTATGGCAGGAGTTCACTTGTTGCCAAATGTCCAGCCGAGTCCTGAGCTGGTTCCATAGTTGCTGCCGGAGGAGTGCAGCGGCGGCTGATTGTCCCAGTTACCGTAGAAAGAGAAATTCCACGTGAAGTCGCCTAGAAACTTTACGTAATAAGTCATGTTGGTGTTGGCATAAACGCGCCCGGGCTCCGAAAGAGCCGGGAAGACGCTGCCGCTGATCGTCAGATTGGTCTTATTGAATTTGAAGAGTTCCACGTCTGCGGCAACCAGAGCCGCGGCGACCTTTTGGGACCCCTTGAGATCTGCGGATTGGGAGTAATTCGTGTTCTGCCACGCCAGGCCGGCGGTCACAGAGATGGTCGCATGATTGGTGTTCTTCAAAAAGCGTCCGATGCCGCCGCCAATATTCGACTGCACATCGATGTTTTGCTCCGAGCTTTGCAGAAAGCTGCCCATCCCTGCGTAGAACCAGTTATTCCAGCGCAGAAGGCGGCGGGCATACACCGATCCGTCGTTGCGAGTGGAAGCGCTCGCCCCTGTGCTTCCAGAGAGTGTGGAATCGAAGGCCGCGCCTGCCGCCCACCGTTCGCGTGGATAATTGACCCCGGTATCAAGAGTGTATTGCGTCGACTGATTGCCCTTGGAGTAGATCAACCCCGAGTTGATGCTGCCGTTGAATCGCTGCCAGAAGCGTTGTGAAGTCTCGTTAAGGATGACGATCTTCTGCTGTTCGAGGGCTACGCTTTTCTCCGCGCTCTCCGCCACTTCGATTCGCACAGGCCGGGCTCCTCCATTCTCCGCCGTGGAGAGTGTACCTGTGTAAACTGAACCGTCCTGTGTTTTCACTAGAAACAACTGCTTACTCTCCACGTGACGCACCTTGGACCAATCGACCGAGGTGGTGCCCTGTATGTAATCGAAGCTCACGTAAAGCACGCTCGCGTCCAGGCCTTTTATCTCGCAGGTCAGATGGTCGCCATTATTCATGACAAGCACGTCGGATTTGTCGCGCGCAAAGAGAGGCGTAGCGACAAGAAGTGCGCAGGAGACAATTACGGCTGGAATCTTCATAGCGCGTCCTACCTTCATTTTTGCAATTGCATCTTGTGCCGGAAAGCGGCTCAATCCTGATCTCTATCCAACTTGCCCAGTAAGCGGGTTTGTCGGGCTCTGGGGCTGGATGTCTTCCGTCCAGGCATCCTGAAAGTGGCCCAGAAAGGCTACCAGACCGTCTGCAGACCATCCAAACTTCAGCCCTCCCGGCAACCTCCCAGAGATAAGAGAAAGCGATGCGGCCACGGTTGTGGAACTTATCTTCAATTGGCAATAGGCGCTCTTGTGGTCGGAGCACGGTCAACATGCGCGTGGAAAGCCCGCAACAAAAAAAGCAGCCAGTAAAGGCTGCTTTTGTTTGGTTGAAATTACCTTACGCAGGCGATGGGCTGCCTTCCGGGAAACTGGCGCCCCGGCCAGGTTCGGGCTTCAGCACCTGCTGCACGTCACCCGTCGCGGTTCCGCTTCCGCCGCTTGGCTTCAGTGGAGGCAGTTCCTTGCCATCGAGGATCATGCGAATCTCGTTGGCATCCAGAGTCTCGCGCTCCAGCAGGGCCGACGACATGGCGTGCATCAGATCCTGATGCGTGTCTAGAATCTCGTACGCCGAGCGATAGGCGGTGTCCACCAGACCACGCACTTCCGCATCGATCTGCCGGGCAGTTTCCTCCGAGAAGTCGCGGTGCTGCGAAATTTCGCGGCCCAGGAAGATCTGCTCTTCCTTCTTGCCAAAGGTCAGGGGGCCCATTCCGCTCATGCCGTATTCGCAGACCATTTTGCGAGCCAGATCGGATGCCCGTTCGATGTCGTTACCCGCGCCGGTCGTCATTTGCTTGAGGAAAATCTCCTCAGCGATGCGGCCGCCCATCAGAATGGCAAGCTGCGTCTCCAGATACGACTTGGTTACGGTATGCTTGTCGTCTTCCGGCAGCTGCATGGTTACACCCAGGGCCATTCCGCGAGGGATAATGGTGACCTTGTGCAGCGGATCGGCGTGATCGCGCATAGCCGCGACCAGCGCATGCCCGGCTTCGTGATAAGCCGTTACCCGCTTCTCCTCGTCCGTCAGCAGCATCGACTTGCGTTCGGCGCCCATCAGGACCTTGTCCTTGGCCAGCTCGAAGTCGACCATGGCCACGGCCTTGCGGTTCATCCGTGCTGCACTCAGCGCGGCCTCGTTCACCATGTTGGCCAGGTCGGCGCCGGAGAAGCCCGGTGTACCCCGAGCCATCACGCGAAGATCGACGTCCTCGGAGAGCGGAACCTTCTTGGCATGCACACGAAGCACTTCCTCGCGGCCGCGCACATCGGGGCGGCCCACCACCACGCGGCGGTCAAAGCGGCCCGGACGCAACAGAGCCGGATCGAGCACATCGGGACGATTGGTCGCGGCCACGAGAATCACACCGTCGTTCGACTCAAAGCCGTCCATCTCCACCAGCAACTGGTTCAGCGTCTGCTCGCGCTCATCGTGTCCACCGCCTAGCCCGGCACCGCGATGGCGGCCCACGGCATCGATTTCATCGATGAAGATGATGCACGGGGCGTTCTTCTTGCCCTGCTCGAACAGGTCGCGCACGCGGCTCGCGCCCACGCCCACAAACATCTCGACAAAGTCCGAACCCGAGATTGAGAAGAACGGAACGTTCGCCTCGCCGGCAACCGCGCGGGCCAGCAGCGTCTTGCCCGTTCCCGGAGGCCCGACCAGCAGTACGCCCTTGGGGATGCGGCCGCCCAGTTTCTGGAATTTCTGCGCCTCGCGCAGAAATTCAATAATTTCTTTCAGCTCTTCCTTGGCCTCGTCAACGCCGGCCACGTCCTTGAAAGTGATCTTCTTCTGCTGCATCGAGAGCAGCCGCGCGCGGCTCTTCCCGAACGACATGGCTTTGTTCCCGCCGCTCTGCATCTGGCGAATCATGAAGAACCACAGCGCGCCAATCACGATCACAGGGGAAAATTGAACCAGAAGGTTCCACCAGCTGTTGCCATCCGTGTTCTTGACCGTCACTTTGACCTTGTTCTGGTCGAGCACATCGAACAGGTGCGGATAGTTCGCCGGAACGGTCACGTGAAAAGCGCCCTTGTCGCCGCGCAGGTGGCCACGAACTTCGCTGCCGACCACCGTCACGTCGCTGACTTGGCCTTGCTGGGCATCTTGCAGGAACTCGGACCAGGCAATCTCAGAATCCTTGCCCGTCCCGGCGCTCTTTTGGAAGACCTCCCAGAGGACCACAAGGCACGCAAAGATGAACACCCAAAAAATGATCGTCTTGACCGTAGAATTCACGAAGAAAAACCTCTTTTCTCTCAAGCGCCGGCAGAAAAGAAGATTGAGGAACGATGCCTTGCCGGCTTCCAAGGGAAACCCATCGCTTCACACATCTGCTCTACTGTATTAGACGCCGCGGCCAGGGATGAAGTATCTACCAAAGTTAATTTAGAACCCCGAGCCTATGGACATCGGCAACTTGGATTTAATTCTACTCCCTCGATCCCTGCCACACGCATCCTGGGACAGCAATTTGCGTGCCAAATCCGGGGGATAACCACTGCGCACGAAGAGGTAGCCCGCCAGGAAGGCTGAACCAGCCTCTGTCGATCGCCATCCATCACTTTCCCGTGGTGCTCCCACAGAAGATGTGGCATCCTGATGTGGCAATAACACAGGAGAGCGGCATGGGGGAATCAAAACTCGACTTGCTTCAAGGGACCCTGGACCTTATGGTCCTGCAGACGCTGGCGGCAATGGGTTCGCAACACGGCTACGGGATTGCGCGGCGCATCGAGCAGGTTAGCGGCGATGAGGTCCTGTTGAATCAGGGGACGATCTACGCGTCTCTGGTGAGGCTCCAGCAGCGGGGATGGATCTCCGCCGAATGGGGCATCTCCGACAATAACCGCAAGGCCAAGTTTTACGAGATCACCAAAGAGGGCCGCAATCAGCTGGCCGAAGACGCCGCTCACTGGCAGCGGCTCTCCGACGTGATGGGCCGCGTCCTCGCAATGCAGGAAGGAGGGGACAAGCAATGACCAGCGAATTCCAGACCGGCAAATTCCGCCAGGCCCTCCACCGTCTCCGCTCGTTCTTTCGCAAGGAGCCTCTCGATCGCGACCTGCAGGCCGAGATGGCCTCGCACCTGGAATTCGCAATCGAAGAAAACCTCCGCAGCGGCATGTCCCCCGAAGAAGCTCGCCGTCAGGCTTTGGTTCGCTTCGGCGGGGTCCAGCAGGCCAAGGAGCAGCATCGCGAAACCCGCGGCCTGCCCTTTCTCGACATCCTTCTGCAGGATCTGCGCTACACCCTGCGTACCCTGCGCCGCGACCGCGTGTTCACGATCATCGCCGTGCTAATCCTTGCCCTGGGAATAGGAGCGAATATCGTCGTTTTCAGCGTGGTCAATACAATTTTGCTGCGCCCACTCCCTTTTCGCGACTCGCATGAGCTCGTCTGGATCGCTCCGCCTCCTCAGAAATGCGGCATGTCCTGTGCGACCTATTCGGCCGACGCCTATGATGAGTTCCGCGCCCAGAGCCGTTCCTACCAGGACGTGACCGGATATATGGCGTTTTCCGGCGCAGACAATCTCCGTCTCACGGGCCGCGGTGAACCCGAGCCGGCCACGGGCATCGAAGTGATCGGCAATTTCTTTCAGGTTCTCGGCGTGCAACCGGTCAAGGGGCGTCTCTTCACAGCCGAGGAGGCTCGCCACGGCGCGCACCCGGTGACTTTACTGGCCAATGCCTATTGGCGGCGCGAGTTTGCCGGGGACCCAGCCATTGTGGGCAAGGAGATCGACCTGAACGGGAAACCGGTGACCGTGGTGGGGGTGTTGCCCGCCAGTTTCGACTTCGGAGCGGTGTTTTCTCCCGCTTCCCGGATCGATCTGTTCACGCCGCTGATCCTGGATGACGAGCGGACGTGGGGCAACATCGTGACATTGATTGGCCGCCTGAAGCCCGACGTGGGTATCGGACAGGCACAGGCCGAAGCACTTATGGTTGCGCCTCACCTCTGCTGGAGCGTGAAGATTTCCGCATCGTGTGGCTCCTATGTCGGCAAAGGCATTTCGATGGAACTGCGGACCCTGAAGGATTACGTCAGCGGCAGACTGCGCAGCTCGCTGATTGTATTGTGGTGCGCCGTGGAAACGATTCTCCTGATTGCCTGCGTGAACCTGTCGAACCTGCTGCTCGCCCGCGCCGCCTCGCGCAGCAAGGAATTCGGCATGCGCACAGCCCTCGGGGCGAGTCGTGGCCGGCTCGTCCGCCAGTTGCTCACCGAAAGCCTGGCCCTATCGAGCGCCGGAGCAATTCTCGGCCTGGGATTGGCGTACGCCGTCATCGCCTGGCTCGCCCATCAGGGATCGATCGCTCTACCTTTGCTCAATACCGTCACGGTAGACGGCAGGGCGCTCGTATGGACGCTGCTCATCGCCGTCTCGGCTGCTGTCCTTTTCGGTCTCGCACCGGGGCTGAAGATGTCCAGCGGCAATCTGCAGGAAGTGCTCAAGGACAGCGGACCCGGAACGAGCGAGGGCAAAAAGCACGAACGCATGCGGGGCGCGCTGGTTATATCGGAAGTGGCCCTCGCCTGCGTGCTGCTGATCGGCGCGGGGCTGCTGCTGCGCAGCTTTCTGAAGGTGCTCGATATCGACCTCGGCTTCCAGCCCGATCGCGCTGCATCCATCAAGGTGGAGTACGACGACAGCGCCCCAACCGGCGACGCGAGCGCGGTAAAACGCGGCGTGATCTTCCAGCAGATACTTTCCCGGGTTAGCGGTGTCCCCGGTGTGGATGGAGCCGGCCTAGTGGATTTCTTGCCACTCGGTCAAAACCGCAACTGGGGAACACCTACTCCCAAAGGGAAAACTTACCCTCCCGGCTCCTTACCGGGTCCGCTCGTGTACGTTATCTCTCCCGGATATGTGCAGGCCATGGGTATGCGACTTCACGGCCGCGACTTCGCCTGGAGCGATAACCTGAAGAGCGAGCACGTCGTCCTTATCAATTCCTCCGCCGCTCGCCTCTTTTGGCCGGATGAAGATGCGGTGGGCAAAGTTCTGGCCAACGGCGACAGAGACCTCCACGTGGTGGGAGTCGTCGACGACATCCACGCGGACAGCGTGGAAGGCCAGCCGGGCTGGCAAATTTATTATCCGATGACGCAGGAAGAACCAGAGGGCGCAAACCTGGTGGTCCGCACCAGCCTGCCACCCGCGGCCCTGGCCGGGAGTGTCCTCCATGCCCTGCGAGAACTCAACCCCAATCAACCGGCCGCCGAGTTCCGGCCGATTCGGACCATCGTCGATCACGCCGTCTCGCCGCGGAAATTCTTCGTATTGCTTGTAACCATCTTCGCCGAGTTCGGCCTCATCCTGGCGACGCTGGGAATCTACGGCGTCATCTCCTATTCGGTCACCCAGCAGACGCAGGAGATCGGCATCCGCATGGCTCTGGGCGCAACCCAGGCCCGGGTTCTGCGGGCTGTCATGGGCAAGACGATGCGCCTCGCCCTCTTCGGTATTGTCCTGGGTACGGTCGCCTCGGTTGTGGTTGCGAAGTGGATCGCCTCGATGCTCTTCGGAACCGAAACCACGGATCCGGCGACCTTCGGCGCGACGATCCTCATCATGGCGGCGGTGGCATTGATCGCCGGATACATCCCTGCTCGCCGGGCAGCGCGCATCGACCCCATGATCGCTCTGCGCGGCAACTAGACCAGATTGGGAGCCCTAGGCCCGGATTCCCGGACCTGGGCCTCTCCAACCTACGGCTTGATCACTGCTTCCGCTTTCGGGATGGCATTCAGCATGGCTTCGCCGGTCTGCAGATGCTCGTCCACGAGACGTGCCGGGGTGTGCGCCAGCCACTCGGCCAATGAGATATCTTCGTAGAACGGTGTCGGGAATACCTCGATGAACAGCAGGTCTGTGTCTCCGGTGTTTTCGATGTAGTGCGGCGCGGATTTGTCGATGTAGCCGACGTCGCCCTCCTCAAAGTCCATTGTCCGCGAGCGTCCTCCGGCTGCAAATACCGTCATGCGCGCTTTCCCGCTCACGTAGTACTGCCACTCGTCTTCGTTGGGATGCCAGTGCATTTCCCGCAGACCGCCCGGCTTGAGCGTGACGATGGCCGCTGCGACGTTGGTCGCCGGCCAGACCTTCTGGTCGATGATCTTGACCTCGCCTCCTTTGGCCTTGCGGTTGGACTGCATCTGGCCGGGGCGAAAGTCGAAGCTGTGCGGCACTCGTCCCGTTCCCGCCTCAGCCGCCTTCTGCTCTTCCTCAAGGGGACGCGGCAAGTCGCGTTTGAAGATGAAGAGCTCTTTCTTTGGCGAATTTGCAAATGGATTCTCGGCGGCATCGAAATTCTTCGCCAGGGTTTCCGGCGGCGTATGGGCGATCCAATCGGTGAGCAGAAAAGTCTCGAACTCGTTGAAGTTGCCATCATCAAAGACCAGCAGGAAGCGGCAACCCTCGGAACCAAGTCCCTGAATTGAGTGTGGAATGCCGCCCGGAAAGATCCACAGGTCACCTTCGCTCACATCGCTGACGTGACTCCGGCCCTCCTGATCGACAGCCGTGATGCGCGCATTGCCGTAAAGCATCAGCGCCCACTCCGCCCCAACGTGCCAGTGCAGTTCGCGGATGCCGCCTGAGATGAGACGCATCTCGACGCCCGCCATTTTCTTCGAAACAGGCAGATCGCGCACCGTCACCTGGCGAGTCCAGCCGCCCTCTTCTATGCGCTTGTGGGCGAGCGAAAAAGAATATTTGAACGGAGGCTGGCCGCCCGAATCAGTCTCCGGAGGCCACACCGAGTTGGGATTCTGTTTGTCCAGCACTGTGTTGTTCGGTCCAGGCTCAGATTCGTTGGGGAGATGATGATCCGGCGACCGCGGTACTTTGTTCTCCTGGCCTTCTGCAATCTGCAAGCCGGCCGCGGCTACCAACGCTGCTGATCCCACACCGATAAATCTTCGCCTCGAAAAATCCTCTGCCATTGTCACTCTCCTGGTACATTTCGAAAATTCCGTTTGATTCTCACGCCTTCCGCCGCACCAGCCTGATCTCGCGCGGAGTCCGTTCCGCGTGCAGCTCAGCGGTAAGCGTCTGTCTTCGTGCCGCTCCCGGCCCCAGCATCGCCATCAACCGCTCTGTTTGATCAAAATTGAGTGCCGTTCCCAACTGACGTGCAGCGGCCCGCAGAATGCGTCGCCGCATCGCGAGCGACTGCGGCAGCCGCTCGATCTCAAACGCCAGGCTCGCGTCGTCGGGATGAGTCGATGCCACCCTGCCGCCTCCGCGCACCGGCTTGCCCGGCAGCGCCAATGACGGCAGAATGCGCCCGACTTCAGCCTGCCAGTAAGCGTCCTCATCGCGGGCGATCATTGCCATATTCGCCAGTTGTGAATAGATCCGCGGATTGTAGCTCGCCAGTGTCGGCAGCAGTTCGTGCCGCAAGCGGTTACGTGTAAAGGCGGTATCCGTGTTCGATGCGTCCTCGCGCCACGGCTGGCTAATCGCCCACAGCCACGTGTCGATCTCCGCCCGCCGCGTGCCAAGAAATGGACGCAGAATCGCGCCCCGGGCACACTTCACCACGGGATGAATACCGCCCAGCCCCTCCGTCCAGGCCCCGCGCAGCAGCTTGTGCAGGACGGTTTCTGCTTGGTCGTCGAGTGTGTGCGCCGTAGCCACAGCGTCCGCCTCGCCCGACTCCAGCAGCTCGCGGAACCAGGCATAGCGCAGGTTTCGCGCCGCCTCCTCCATCGTCTCGCGATTGGCGCGCGCAACTGTGGGAGTGTCCACATCACGGCGATGGAAAACGAGATCCCACTCGGCCGCAAGCGCTGCCACGAACTCCGCATCGCCTTCGGCCTCCGCCCCGCGAATGCCGTGGTGCACATGCGCGACGGAGAGCACCAGCCCGATCTCCGGAGCAGCCTCGATCAGGGCGCGCAGCAATGCCACCGAATCCGCTCCGCTCGAAACGGCCACGGCAACACGCGTACCCGGGCGCAATAACTGACGATCGATTTGCGGTGTGTCTGACATCTCCTTCTATCGTAGCTATACTTTTCGACATGCTGGAAACAAGAACGGCAACGGCTGCGGACGCGCATTTGATTACACACCATCGACGGCGCATGTTTGTCGATGCAGGACGCGCGGATAACCAGGTTTTAGCTTTGATGTCGCGTAACTTCGAGCCCTGGGTCGCGAAGATGATTACGGAGGGGAAATACTTCGGATGGCTGACCATTGATGGAGACCGCGTCGTCGCCGGCGGCGGCCTGCTGCTCCTCGACTGGCCCCCGCATCCACTCGACCCCTACTCCCCTCAGCGCGGATACCTGCTCAACGTGTACGTCGAGCCCGAATACCGGCGAAAAAAGCTCGCCAGTCATCTCATCGAGATGGCGCTCGCCGAAGCCCGGCGGCGCAAGATCCGCGTGGTCGCGCTGCACTCCACGGAAGAGGCGCGCCGTCTGTATGAAAGCAACGGCTTCCGGCAGACCAACGAAATGTTCTACGTCGAGCCGGTCGAGTCGTAGTCATCAAGAAGCGAAATGATGATTCGGCCGATTGATGGGAATTCGGACGCTGCGACCGTGAACGCCGCGCGTGAATTGCTCCTGGAGTACGGACGGTTCGTGCTCGCCGCCAAGGGTCCAGCCCAGTTCTGTTTCGGAGCACTCGAAGACGAGGCGAGCGGTCTTCCCGGGAGCTATCAGGCACAAGGCGGCGAGTTGCTGCTCGCGCTCGTCGACGGCGAAGCTGCCGGATGCGTCGGTTATCGCGCAATGAAGAACCGGCCAGGTGGCTGCGAAATGAAGCGGCTCTGGGTACGGTCCGCCTTTCGCGGACAGGGACTTGGCGAGCGTCTGACGCTCGAAGTACTGGAGCGAGCCCGCGCCGCTGGCTACTCAACCGCATACCTGGACACGGTTCCCGAGAAAATGGGGTCCGCCTACCGAATGTATTTGCACCTGGGCTTCACGCTCTGCGATCGCTTCAACGACAGCGCGATCGAGGGCATTGTCTACATGCAGCGCGATCTGCAGCAGGATCGTCATCGCGCCGCCACGACCGTTGATGACGCGTCGAAGCTCACCCCTCCCAATAGTGTGTTCGTCACAAATGACTTGTGAACCGATGAGGCTGCGTCGTCTCCTGTATTTTTCTCGCACATGTCGTTGATTTTCCCAGAAGGGCGTGACCTGAGCGAGCGCGTATATATTGAGCAATTGGAGTTAGGGAAAACCAATGAAAAAACAAGCATGGATGGCGGCGGTTCTGATTGGCATCGCGGCTTCTCTCACCTTGGGCATGCAGGCTAGCGCCGCCTCCGACGATGCAGAAAAAGCACCCGTGTTGCTTCCGGGCCTGGACAAACAGCTGATCGACGCCGGCGCGGACCCGTGCGTGAATTTCTTCCAGTACGCATGCGGCAACTTCTCGAAGCTTCACCCCGTTCCCCTCGATCAGTCCGGCTTCGGGACTTTCCAGATGGTCTTCGACTACAACGAGTACGTTCTCCACTCCCTGCTGGAAAAGGTCGGCACCGACAACCCGACCCGCAAGCCGAGCGAACAGAAGATTGGCGATTATTACGCCTCATGTATGGATACCGAGGCGATTCATGCCGCGGGACTGAAGCCGTTGCAGCCTGAGTTAGATCGAATCGCTGCTCTGAGCGACAAGAAGCAGTTGACCGACCTGTTGGCTCACTTTCAACTCGTTAACGTGAATGCATTCATGAGCTTCGGCGAGCAGCAGGACTTCAAGGATGCCCGCCAGCAGATCGCCGTTGTCGACCAGGGCGGCCTGGGATTGCCCGAGCGCGACTACTACCTGCGCACGGGTGCCGACGACGAAAAAATCCGGCAGCAGTACGTGCAGCACATCGTGAACATGCTCAAGCTGATGGGCGAGCCGGACGCGAAGGCGGCGAGCGATGCGGAGAAGATCATGCAACTGGAGACGGCCCTGGCCAAGGTCTCTATGGATGTAACCTCGCAGCGTGATCCCAAGAATATTTACCACCTTATGCCCGTATCCCAGCTTACCGGGCTGGCTCCGGAGATCGACTGGACCGTTTTCTTCGAGCACACCGGTATCCCCTCGATCACAAGTCTGAACGTAGCCAATCCGGACTTCTTCAAGGGTTTGAACGCACTGCTGGTGTCGACCGAGATGGACACGGTGAAGACCTACCTGCGCTGGCAGTTGATCAACGGAACTCCGGGCTACGCGCTGCCCCAGGCGATGGATGAAGAGCAGTTCGATTTCTACGCCCGGAAGCTGCGCGGCCAGCCGCAGCAGCGGGCGCGTTGGAAGCGATGCGTGCAGGCTACGGATGGCGCGCTGGGCGAGGCCTTGGGCGAAGTCTATGTGAAAGACAATTTTCCCCCCGAAAGCAAGGCCGCCACTGTCCAGATGGTCCATGATATCGAGAGCGCGATGGACAAAGACATCGACACGCTCGCGTGGATGAGCCCCGAGACCAAATTCAAAGCCAAGGCGAAGCTGCATCTGGTGGCAGACAAGATCGGATATCCCGACCACTGGCGCGATTATTCAACTCTGAAGATCGCGCGCGGCGACGCCTATGGCAACGCGATTCGCGCCGCTGAATTTGAGAATCGCCGCCAGCTTGTTAAGATCGGCAAGCCCGTCGATCGCGGCGAGTGGGACATGAGTCCCCCCACTGTCAACGCCAACTACAATCCCAGCATGAATGACATCAACTTCCCCGCAGGCATTCTGCAGTCTCCGTTCTTCGATCCTAACGCCACTGATGCGGAAAACTACGGGCACGGCGGATCCGTCGTCGGCCACGAACTGACGCACGGCTTCGACGACCAGGGGCGGCAATTCGACGGGAGCGGGAACCTCGCCGACTGGTGGACTCCCGAGGACGGCAAGAAGTTCGACGAGAAGACCGATTGCGAGGTGAAGGAGTACGGCGGCTTCACGGCTGTCGACGACGTGAAGGTGAACGGCAAGCTTACTCTCGGCGAAAACACCGCTGACAATGGCGGTTTGCGCCTCGCTTACCAGGCCTTTCTGGAAGACGCAAAACGTAAGAACATCGACCTCGCCGCTAAAGATGCGAATGGTTATACACCCGTGCAGGAGTTCTTCGTTGCGTACGGGCAGAACTGGTGCGACAGCACCCGCCCCGAGCAGTTGCGCCTGCAGGTGCAGACGGATCCGCACTCTCCGAACAGATTCCGCGTCAACGGCGTCGTCCAGAATATGTCGGAGTTCGGCCAGTCCTTCGGTTGCAAGGCCGGTCAGCCAATGATGCCGATAAACGCCTGCCGCGTCTGGTGAGGACTGCGCGCGACTTCGCGTCGAGCGTCACGGCGCCTGCGGCGCCCACACGGAAAGTGCGCCATGGCACTCTTTTTGTCCGCGCCTCATCTTTACCGATGGCTGAGCCTTAGCGACTCCCAGCTGCCATCTGTCGCCCAGCCGCCATCGACGGAGAGCGCATGCCCGTTGACGAATGCGCTCTCCTGCTCGTCGGCAAGAAAAATGATTGCGCGGGCAACATCATCGGGTGAGGCAAAGCGTCCCATGGGCACGCGACCAGTAATGTCCGCATCAGAGTAGGTCCCGCGCGCCTGGTCCGCCGCATCCATCTCCGTCTTTACCCAGCCCGGACACACGGCATTCGCGCGCACGCCGCGTCCGCCCCACTCCGCGGCAAGCGTTCGTGTTAGGCCAATCAATCCATGTTTTGAGGCGTTGTACGCGGCTCGATCAGCAATACCGAGCAACCCCGCAACCGAGGCTACATTCACGATCGACCCGCGCCCCGCTTCGAGCATCTTCGCGCCGAAGGCCTTTGCAAGTAGAAACGGCGCGACAAGATTTACTTCAAGCACGCGCCGATAGTCCTGCGCCGAAGTTGTCCCCGCCGGTGAGATCAGACTGATGCCGGCGTTGTTCACCAGCACATCGGCGCGTCTGAAGTACGCCAGGACCTCGCCGGCAAATCGCTTAACAATCTGCTCGTCGGCGATATCGCCGGCAAAGCCCATCGCTTTGCCCCCACCACCTTCAATTGTCCGAATCGTCTCCTCGGGAATGCGCAGATCGATCAGCGCCAATGCAAATCCGCGCTCAGCGAGCAGCTCCGCTGTCCGGCGGCCGATGCCCTGCGCGCCTCCCGTGACTACTGCGACGCATTTGTCTTCAGTCATGCTCTCATCGTCGCACAGGCTCAGCTATTCCACCCTCAGTGCCTGCATCGGATCAAGCTTCGAAGCCCGCGTCGCCGGAAACCACACTGCCGCCAGCGCTACCGCGCTTAATATCACCGGCACGGTTACAAATACTGTCGGGTCGTACATCTTCACGCCAAAAAGGAACGTTGCGAGCAATCGTGTGAGACCAAACGCCGCGCCGACGCCAATGACCACCCCAATCAGAGCCAGTGTCATGCCATGCCGGACCACGAGGTTGCGGATCTTCGCCCGATCCGCGCCCAGCGCCATGCGGATGCCCATCTCCTGCTTCCTCTGCTGCACTGAGTAAGCCATCAGGCCGTAGATGCCGATCGCCGCCAGCACCAGTGCCGACGCACCAAAGATCGTCAGCAGCAGCATATTGAAGTCCTCCCGCGCAGTCGAGTGCACAACCACTTCTTCCATCGTCCGCACACGCGCTACCGGAAACCCTCCGCTGGCCTGCCGCAGTTGCTCGGTTACCG